>Ga0265331_10000038_pt1 | contig 196951 bp, 196 predicted proteins | sample 41923metaG_FD_202088 | JGI IMG/M metagenome (GOLD analysis project Ga0265331, IMG submission 202088) | Rhizosphere microbial communities from Carex aquatilis grown in University of Washington, Seatle, WA, United States - 4-19-23 metaG | ecosystem: Host-associated > Plants > Roots >... | reverse complement strand
GCGACAACATCGCGATGGAAGTGGCGCTGATCGTGCCGATCGCCATGGAAGAGAAGCTGCGCTTCGCCATCCGCGAAGGCGGCCGCACGGTGGGTGCGGGCGTCGTCGCTTCGATCATCGAGTAAAAAAGCGAAATCTCGGGAGGCGCAGGAAAAGCGCCTCCCTTTTTCAGTCGTCCACGATATTCAGCCGGCGCTCGATACAGTATGGCGCGCCAGACCTTTCAACTCGACGCGCGTCCCCCCCAGGCGGCGCTGAGCAATGCGAAAATCCCGGCGGCGACATGCAGCCAGCGAGCGCCTGGTCCGGACGTTTTCAGCCCTGTGAAAACCTCCCGGCCGCCGATCGCCAGCAGGACGACGCAGAGGATGCGCGGACCGACCGCGCCGCCGCCATCGCTCGCCACCAGGTAGGCGCCGGCCGCCATAACCGCGCAGGCGGCGATCATTTCCAGCCAGAATTGGAGCCTCATGCCTGAACTCCCGGCGATCTCGAATGCGCTGTGTGAATTGAAATTCCATAATTATTTGCGACGGGCGCCGACGCAGTCACTCCATCGCCGCTTCGATCGCCCGGGCCAGTGCGCCGAGCCGCTGTTCGATCAGCGCCGGGGTCTCGCAGACATAGGTCACTGCGCGGCGTCGCTCGTCGAACACCCGCATCCGCCAGTTCAGCGCCTCGCTGGCTTCGTGCAGTTTTTCCGCATCATTCGGCGCCTTGTCGCGCAATTCATAAAGTTGCGTGGAGGCCCGGCGCACATCCTCGGCCATTTCCTTCTGGCTGCGGCCGTACCGGTCGAGGCCGGACACCACCTCGGAGCGCTCGCCGTCGAGCCTGTCGAACAGCGCCGCAAACAACAGCGTCAGCCGCTCCTTGCGCCTTGCGCCGGCGCCTTTGGCGAAATCGGCGATCTGCGTTTGCGCGGTCTCGATCGGCGTGCGCCGCGCCGAAAGACGCGTGACGAGGTCGGACACTTCCGCGTCCTCGCGCGCGCGCGCGGCAAGTCCGTCGATCGGAGGGCCGGTCCAAACGCTGGCGAGCGCCACCGTGGGCACGCGAATCTGCCGGCACGGCCAGTCGCCTTGCTGACGCTCCTGCGCCAGCGCTCCGCCAGAACCGGCGAACGCCACGATCACCGCCAGCCAATGCGCCGCCCTACTCATCGCATGCCCCTTTCGCCGCTGATGCGGGCGGGCATAGCACGAGAACAAAGGCCGCGCATCACGCCGGCAGCGCCTCCAGACGCGCGACGCCCGAGCGCACGGCGGCTTGCACCTTCTCGAAGGCGCGCACCTCGATCTGTCGCACGCGCTCGCGCGAGACGCCGAATTCCTCGGAAAGATCCTCGAGCGTCACCGGGTCTTCGGAGAGGCGGCGGGCCTCGAAGATGCGACGCTCGCGCGGGTTCAGCACGTCCAGCGCGCCGCGCAAGGCCCGCGAGCGGATGCCGCTCTGTTCCTGATCGACAAGGATGGTTTCCTGATCGGCCGAGCCATCGACCAGCCAGTCCTGCCACTCGCCTTCGCCTTCCTCGCGCAGCGGCGAGTTGAGCGAGGCGTCGCCGCCCATGCGGCGGTTCATGTCGATCACGTCCTGCTTCGAAACACCGAGCCGCGTGGCGATGATCTCGACATGTTCGGGCTTGAGGTCCCCCTCCTCATAGGCGGAGATGCGGCTCTTGGCCTTGCGCAGGTTGAAGAACAGTTTCTTCTGGCTGGCGGTGGTGCCCATCTTCACGAGCGACCAGCTGCGCAGGATATATTCTTGAATCGAGGCGCGGATCCACCACATGGCGTATGTGGCCAGACGGAAGCCGCGCTCGGGTTCGAAGCGTTTTACAGCCTGCATCAGGCCGACGTTGCCTTCGGAGACGATCTCGCCGATGGGGAGGCCGTATCCACGATAGCCCATGGCGATCTTGGCGACGAGGCGCAGATGCGAGGTCACGAGTTTTTGCGCCGCAGCCGGGTCCTGATGCTCACTCCAGCGCTTGGCGAGCATATATTCTTCCTGCGGCTCCAGCATCGGGAAGCGGCGGATTTCGGCGAGATAACGCGCAAGGCCGTTTTCGCCGGACAGAACAGGCAAGCTCTTCGCCATGATCTTTTCTCCTGTCGGGCGCCCGTATCGGCGCGCCCGCTATTGGCGGCCGCGAGACGCCGACCGCAACACGTCAATATAGGCCGCTTGCCGCATGGCCGAAAGATGGCCGGCGGGTTACGGCGCCCCGAAGGGTCGATTAAGTTTTTGTAATGCGCCGGCAACGCGGCCGTTCCGCCCGTGCGGAGAGGCTGGCGGCGGGCGAAGGCGAAGGCGAAGATTGCCGGTTTTCAACCGCGCGCGTTGCAGTTAAAAAGGCCCCGCCGGAAGGGTGGCCGAGTGGTTTAAGGCAGCGGTCTTGAAAACCGCCGTGGGGGAAACTCCACCGTGGGTTCGAATCCCACCCCTTCCGCCAGTTCGCCCCCTCCCTTGCGCCAGCGCCCCGGCCATTGCAAAACCCCGGCATGACCATGCCGATCCCTGCCCGCGACCCCGTTCCCGCCCGTTTCAACCTCGCTCGCTATTGCCTTGCGGACAACGCCGCGCGCCGGCCCGACCGCATCGCGCTGACCATCGCTGGCGACGCCGCCGAGTTGCGGGTCACGTCGGGAGAACTCGATCATCGGGTGCGGGCGCTGGCGGCGGGGCTGCTGTCGCTGGGGCCGGCGCGCGGGGCGCGGGTGATGATCCGCATGGGCAATGAGGCGCATGCGGTCTTCACCTGGTTCGCAGCGCTCGCCGCCGGCTATGTCCCCTTGCTCGCCTCGTCGCAACTCACCGCCGAGGAAGCGACATTCCTGCTCGAGGATTGCGGGGCCGAAATTCTCGCCCTCGGCGCGGCGTTCGAAGAAGAGGCGCATGAACGCGCCGGCCTTTTCGTGCTGCGCGGGGCCGATCTCGACCGGCTGGCCGCCGGCGCGCCCCTCGCCGATTACGCCGACACCGCCGCAAACGATCCCGCCTATCTCGTCTATACGTCGGGCACCACCAGTCGCCCCAAGGGCGTGCTGCATGCCCACCGCGCCGCCTGGGGTCGCCGTCCGATGCACGAGCACTGGATGGGGCTGGTCGAAGGCGACGTGATGCTGCACGCCGGGGCGATGAACTGGACCTATACGCTCGGTGTCGGCGTGGTGGACCCGCTGTCGCGCGGCGCGACGGCGGCGCTCTACAACGGCCACCCCGACCCGGCTGTGTGGCCGCGGCTGATCGAGACCCATCGCGCCACGATCTTTGCCGCCGTGCCCGGCGTCTATCGGCAAATTCTCAAATATGGCGCGCCCGAAACCCGCGATCTCTCCAGCCTGCGGCATTGCCTCTCGGCCGGTGCGGCGCTGCCCGAGAGCCTGCGGGAAGAATGGCGCGCGCGCACGGGAACGGAAATATACGAAGCTTTCGGCATGAGCGAGATTTCAACCTTCATTTCCTGCAGCCCGACGACGCCGATCCGACCGCACTCGCCGGGCAGGCCGCAACCCGGTCGCGTCGTCGCCACCCTGCCGCGCGATGGCGGCGAGACGCCGCTGCCGGCCGGCGAGACCGGCGTTCTGGCGGTGCGCCGCGACGAACCGGGGCTGATGCTCGGCTACTGGAACCGGCCGGACGAGGAAAAAGAGGCCTTTCGCGGCGACTGGTTCGTCGCCGGCGATCTCGTGTCCTTCGATGCGGACGGCTACATGCATCACCACGGCCGCGCCGACGAGGTGATGAACGCCGGCGGCTATCGCGTCGCGCCGGCCGAGGTCGAGAAATGCCTGCTGGCCTTCCCCGGCGTCGCCGAGGCGGCGGCGGCCGAACGTCCCGGCCGCGACCGCGACGCCACCATCATCAAGGCCTATGTCGCGCTCCGCGAAGGCGCGCAGGCCGACGAGGCGGCGATCCTCGCGCATTGCGCCGAACATCTCGCCGCCTACAAGCGCCCGCGCGCCGTGGCCTTCGTGGAGCATCTGCCCCGCAACGCCAATGGCAAGCTCATGCGCGCGGCGTTGCCCTGACGCGCCCGGCGCGGCGAAAAGAAAAACCCTCTTCCCGCAAGGGAAGAGGGCGCCGCGGGCCCGGAAGGGCTGGCCCGCACAGATGTCCGATCGGGGAGGATCGAACACACGCTTCGACACTGCTCCTGTCGAAACGAACCTTCAGGCCACCGACGACTCGTGACTGGCGGCGGCGAGCTTCTGCTTGCCCGTGGATTTTCCCTTTTCGCGGTGGTCGGCGCCGGCGTCGACCTGGGCTTTCATGTTGGGCGAGGCCTTGAACACGACGACCCGGCGGGATTCGATCGGCACCGTGGCTCCGGTGCGTGGGTTGCGCCCGGCCCGCTCCGCCTTGTCGCGCACGACGAAGGAGCCGAAATCGTGCAGTTTCAACGTTTCGCCGCTGGCAAGCACGGAAACCATTTCCTCGATGACGCCGTCGATGATGCGCTTCGCCTCACGGCGCGAAAGCCCCTGGCATTTCTCGAAGATCGCCAGCGCGAGATCCTGACGCGTCAGTGTTCCGCGCGTGTCGGACGCTCCGCTCCCGGTGACCCGCAGCTTCTGCGTGTCGGCGCCTTTCGGCGCAGCGGCGTGGTTGGATTTCCTGGTGTTGGCGGTCGACATGGTTGTGCTCGTTGCTTCTTACCTTGGCACTCGGGCAAGCCCGAATGAAAATCTGACGTTAAGCGACACTGCGCGAGGAGGTCGGCTTTCGACAGTGCCGCGGGGCACCCTTGGCCCATGACTTTAGTCACGGTAGAGTTTTAAAGAGACTCCCGCGGGTTGACCATGTCCCTTCAGCATGAATGGCCAAACCGCCTCGTTTTCGCGGGTCGCTCGTGCTAGACAGGACCGAGTTGTCAAAAAACTGTCGGCAATTTGCGCGGTTGCGAAAACTCTTCGTGCAAGGAGCCGGCGCGTGCGCGTGAGGCAGGAGTGACCAAGATGCAGGACTGGACTGGCGGATCCGATCCCGACCGAACCCCGGCGCCCCCCGGCGAAGTCGCCGACGCCTTGGCGCAGGTGCGCGAACTTCTCTTCGGCGAAACCAGGCGGTCGACCGAAGACCAGATCCACGCGCTGGAGGCCAGGGTCGACAAATTGCGCGACGAAATGCTCGATCTCGTCGCCGATCTGGAAACGCGGCTCAACGCGCTGCGGCATGACGCCGAGCACAACCATGCGACGACCGTCGACGCCATCGGCGCGGCGATCGGCCAACTCGGCGCGACCGTGCAATCGCTGGGCTTGCGGCGAAAGGACGGCTGACATGGCGGGCGCCGCGGCCGCAGAACAGGCTTTCGAGCGGCTCAAGGGGCTGATCGTCGGCGATCTCGCACACCGCGTCGCCGGCCTCGAACCGCGCGTCGAAAAGATCGACAGTTTCGTCAGCGACCCGAAAACGCTGGAGACGGCGACAGCCAGGGTGCTGGTCGACGCGCTGCGCGCCGCCGAGGTCGAGCGCCATGCGGAACTCGCGAGCGTGCTCGCGCCGCTGGTGGTGTCGGCCATCCGCGCCGAAATCAAGAACTCGAAAGAGATGATGATCGAGGCGCTGTATCCGATCACCGGCCGGCTGGTGACGGCGGCGGTGGCCAACGCCTTTCGCGACCTTGTCGACACCATGAACCAGCGCATCGACCGACTCGTGTCCGCCGATGTCTGGAGCCTGCGCCTGCGGGCCTTCCTCACGGGCCGCAGCATGGCCGAAATCGCGCTGGCCGACGCCGATTCCGGGCGGCTGAAGCGCGCGCTGCTGCTGGAGCGTGGCAGCGGCCATGTTCTGGCGAGCTGGCCTGCGCCCGGCCCCGCCGACAATCCCGAACTCGCCAGCGGCCTGATCGCCGCCATCACCGAATTCGCGGCGGCGGTCTATGCCGACAGCGGCGGCGAATTGCGCAATCTCGATCTCGGCGCCTCGAAAGTGTTTCTGCGTGCATCGGCGCGAGTCATCGCCGCCGGCGAATTCATGGGTGAACTCACCGGCGATCGCGAGAAGCGGCTCGACGACGCCTTTCTCTCGCTCGTCGAGAGCCACGAACGTGACAATGCGGCCATCGACGGCCCGGCGATCGGCGCACGTCTGGCCGAGGCTCTCGCCGAGCCGAAAAAAGTCTCCAGCCGCACGCCCGTCAAGATCGTCGCCGCTGTCGCCGCGGCGCTGGCCGTCTGGTTTTCGATCGCCCCCGCGACGCGGGCGCTGCGCGAGCGCCGCATTCGAACCGCTTATGACGCCGCGGCGGCGCGTCTCCCGGCGCTTGCCGATTTTCCGCTGCGGCTCGACATCGATCACGGCGCCGGCCGGGTGACGCTGCGCGGCCTTGCCCAGGACGAGACCGGACCGCGGACCATCACCGAAGACATTGCCGCCGCTGCGCTGCCCTATGCCGTCGCGCGCGACGTGAAGGTCGTGGTCATCGCCCCGCCGGGCGGGGCGCTGCCTGCCGACGGCGCGCGAACCGGCGCGAAAATCTCCGATCTCGAGCGTGCGCTGGCGCAGGATCACGCCGCGCGCGACGCCGCTTTCGAGCGGCTGCGCCGCCGCATTGAAACCTTCGCGGTGTTCTTCACCGCGCAGGACGCGCTGATCGATTCCGACGCCGCGGCGACAGGCCTCGACGATATTGCAGCGCTTCTGAAGGAGAGCGGCGCGGCCCTGCGCGTCGTCGGCTATGCCGATGAAAGCGGCGGCGCCGGCGCCAACCGGATCGTCTCGCGTCGCCGCGCCGAAAAGGTCGCCGCCTTGCTGATCGAGCGCGGAGCCTTGCGCGATGCTCTCGTCATCGTTCCGCGTGCGACGCTGGCGCCGATTTCCGACCAGGGCCAACAGGCCGCACGCAGCCGCAGGGTCGTGTTCGAGCTTCCGTACGAGCACGAACTGGAACGCAAATGAAGTCGGCGAAGGTCATGCTGCTCGGCGACATCGGCGTCGGCAAGTCGTCGCTGGCGCGGCGATTGGTGTTCGACCACTTCGAAGCCGATTACAAGACCACCATCGGCGTCGATGTGCTCACTCACGACATTTCTCTCGGCGCGGACAGCGGCGGCGAGACGCTCCGTTTTGTGCTGTGGGACACCGACGGCGATTTCGGCCTGCGCATTTTCGAGACCGTCTACATGGCCGGAGCGGCGGCGGCGATCATCGTCGCCGACGCCGCGCGGCCCGGCACGCTGATCAAGCAGGCCGAACTGGCGCATGGCTTCGCAGAGAAATTTCCGGGTCGGCCGCTGGCGCGGATCGTCAACAAGATCGATCTGCGCCCTGAAGCGCGCGATGTCGGCGGTCCGGACGCGGTCTACACCAGCGCCAGGACCGGAGAGGGCGTCGAGGAGATGTTCCTCGACGTGGGCCGCGCCATCTGGCGGCGGGGTCTGTAGCCGATCAGTTCGGCTGCGCCGGCGCCGGAGCGGGCGCAACAGGCGCCGCGGCGGCCGGAGCTTCGGCGACAGGCGGATGGTCGGCGAGTGAAGCGCGCAGATTCAGCGTCATGAGCAGGCAGAAGGCGAAACTGCACAGGAACATCGACACCTTGACGTAAAGATCGGTCTTGTCCTCCGGCCGGCGCAGGCCGTGGGCGAGCGCGGTGACCAGCGAATCCAGCTTGGCGACCAGATAGCCCGACACGAAGATGGCGATGGCGCCGCCCGCCGCGATCTGCCTGGGCAGATCGGCGCCGATCGCCCCGACGAACCAGGCGATGGCGATCCCGAGGCTGCTGCCGGTGACGATGGCCAGCAACTCCAGCGCACGCTCGTTGCCGGATATCCGGCGCGCGAAAATCAGGATCACGAAAACGAAGACCGTGAACAGATAGATCGACGCCAGCAGCGGATTGGCGCGCTGACCAGCATCCAGCAGCATCGAAACGATTTTCGAAAGATCCATTTGCGCTCCCTCCAAGGCTCGCCCTTTGGCGTGAGCGGGAGGGTAATCGAGGTCAGAGGCGGCAACAAGGCGCGCCGCACGAAATGCGCGACGCGCCCACCTTGCCGCCTCAGGCGGCGCGGCCGATCTCGCTCGCCTTGGGAACTTCGTTCAGCTTTCCGGTCTTCACGTCGTAGATATAGCCGTAGATCGGGATGTTTTTGGGAACCAGCGGGTGAGAGCGGATGCGGGCGACATCCTGCGCGACGCTGTCCTCCTGCTTCTTGATCGTGTGCCATTTGATGAAATGACCGGCCGAACAGCCACCGCCATGCTGCGGGTTCGACCATTTCAGGGTCGCCATGTCGAGCGAAGCGGTGGCGAGATTGTCTTCGAGCAGATCGCCCATCACCTCGTCGCAGAACAGCTCCATCCCGCAGTTGGTGTGGTGGATCACGAACCACTCCCCGGTGCCGAGCAGCTTGTGCGAGATCACCAGCGAGCGGATGGCGTCGTCGGAGGCGCGTCCGCCGGCATTGCGGATGACATGGGCGTCGCCTTCCGAGAGACCGGCGTATTTGGCCGGATCGAGCCGCGCATCCATGCAGGTGAGAATTGCGAAGCCGCGCGCCGGCGGCAGGGCGAGATCGCCCTTGGCGCCGAAATTCGCGGCGTAACCGGCGTTGGCGGCCAGAACTTCCCCGAGGATCTTGCTGGTCATTTTGATTTTTCCTCCCTTTTTGGCTTGCGACCGGGCAGCCTGAAGCCACCCTTGCACGCAACACAAGTGATTTAGTCACGCCAGCGCATCGTTCTTGCGACGCACGGCCCGCTTCGAGAACTGCGGGCGATGCGACACGCTTTTTTCCCGCGTCGAAGACAGGTAGAACCCGGCGATCGCGGCCGCCGCCGCTCCTCATATGGGCACATCATGTCAGCCGATCACTTCCCTGGATTCGCCTCGCACTGGATCGATACGGACGCGGGCAGGATTTTCGCCCGCTCGCACGGCGCCGGCGCGCCGCTGCTGCTGCTGCACGGCTTTGGCGAAACCCATGTCGCCTGGCGCAGCGTCGCCCCGGCGCTGGCGCAGAATTTCTTCGTCGTCGCCATGGATCTGCGCGGCTACGGCTGGTCGGTGGTCCCGGACAGCGAAAAGGGCGAGGCCTACGCCAAGCGCGCCATGGCCGCCGATGCGGTGAAGGTGATGGAGGAATTCGGCCATGCGCAATTCGCGCTGGCCGGCATCGACCGCGGCGCGCGCGTCGGCATGCGCCTCGCTCTCGATCATCCGGGCCGTCTGAGCAAGCTGGCTGTGATCAATATTGCGCCCGAAGGCGACCAGTTCGGCGCCGCCGATCTCCAGCGCGTCGGCCGCGCGACGCTGCTGTCGTCCGACGCGCCCAAGCCGGAGACCCTGATCGGGCTCGACGCAAAGGGCTTTCTCGAGGATGCGCTGACCTGCTCGTCGAAGGACAAGTCGCTCGATCCCTTCGCGCCCGCGCTCGACGCCTATCGGCAGGCCTTCGACGATCCGGCGCGCATTCACGCCTTCTGCGAGGATTTTCGCGCCGGCGCCGGGCCGGACAAGGCGGCGCTGGAGGCCGACAAGGCCGCCGGCAAGAAGATTCTCACGCCGACCCTCGCTGTGTGGGGCGAGGCGGCTTTCGCCGGGGAAGGCCCGGCGCTGGAAGCCGCCTGGCGCAACTGGGCGCAAGACCTTCGGGTTGCGACGCTGGACTGCGGCCTGTGGGCGCTGGACGAAGCGCCGGCGTCGACGGGCGCGGCGCTGGAAGCATTCTTTCTTTCGTAACCAGCGCCAGGCGCCGATCCGGCGCTCCTGATTCGGACCCGGTTCGTCCGCGCTTCGTGCGGACGATCCCGGAACGGGACAATCCCGCGCCGGCGTGGCGTCAGAAGTCGTAAAGCCTTATCCCAGCACCCCGGCGCGCGCCTCTTCCAGGTCATAGCGGACGGCGTGTCCGCCGACGGGCGCGACGCGCGTCGCGCCGGCGAACGCCAGGGCGGCGGCGACCTGCCCGGCCCCGGCGTCGACCGGCGCGGCGATCAGCATGGAGACGCCACCGGCCTGCGGGGCGCTGCCGAGGATTTCGCCGCGGAACGCCGAAACGGCAGCCGGCAGCCCGTGATCCCAGCGCGGCAGCGACACGGCGTGCAGCAGGATATCTCCCGCACTCGCTCCCGCCGCCAGCCGCGCCACCACGAACACCGGCAGCCCGGCGGGATGGTCGGGCCGCTCGACGAAGGGCAGGCGGGCGATGATCTTGGGGGCGTCGTCGCCGACCAGCCGCGTCCACCAGGCGCCGTCGCCCGAGGCGCCTGCCGAGCGCAGCACGCCCAGATCGCCCGCGGAACGGGCGACGGCGTCGATCACCGCCGCCGCGCCGTGATGGCCGACATAGGGGACCGTGAAGCCGAAGTGAAAGCGGGCCGAATCGCGCATCTGCGCGTCGCCGCCGCTGTCGTCGGCGTGAACGCTGTAGGGCGCCTGCGCCCAGGTGAAGGTGGCGACGATGATCCGCCAGATGCCCTCGACCGCGTCCAGCGGCAGCAGCCCGCGGTGGCGTTCCACCAGCGCTCGCATCATCTGCGCCTCGCGGTCGGGCCGGAAGGCGCTGCCGCCGCCCTGCGCCCGCTTGACGGCGATCAGCGCGTCGATGATCTCGCCGCGCCGCATCAGAAGCTTGTGCATGTCGAGATCGATGCGGTCGATTTCGGCGCGCAGATCGGCCAGCGGATCGGGGGGGACGGACGGATCGGACACGTTGCGCTCGCCCTCGCGGGGCTCCCGGCTCGAAAAGGAGGCCCTTCCTTAGGGCAAAAGGGGCGTGCGAGGCAACGCGGCGCCGGCTTTGCTCCGGGGCGGCGCGGCGTTATAAGCGCTGCAACGCGAGAGGCTGTCCATGCAAAAGATCAAGGTCGCAAATCCGGTCGTCGAACTCGACGGCGATGAAATGACCCGCATCATCTGGGCTTTCATCAAGGACAAGCTGGTCCATCCTTATCTCGATCTGGATCTCCTCTACTACGATCTTTCCGTGCAGAACCGCGACGCCACCGCCGATCAGGTGACGATCGACGCCGCCAACGCCATCAAGAAACACGGGGTCGGCGTGAAATGCGCCACCATCACCCCCGACGAAGGTCGGGTGCAGGAATTCGGCCTGAAGGAAATGTGGAAGTCGCCGAACGGCACCATCCGCAACATCCTCGGCGGCGTGATTTTCCGCGAGCCGATCATCTGCAAGAATGTGCCCCGCCTCGTCCCCGGTTGGACGCAGCCGATCGTCATCGGCCGCCACGCCTATGGCGACCAGTATCGCGCCACCGATTTCAAGGTTCCGGGCAAGGGTCGCCTCACCATCAAATTCGAGGGCGAAGACGGAACCGTCATCGAAAAGGAAGTGTTCAAGTTTCCGGACGCCGGCGTCGCCATGGCGATGTACAACCTCGACGAAAGCATCCGCGAATTCGCACGCGCCTCGTTCAATTATGGCCTGCAGCGCAGCTTTCCGGTGTATCTCTCCACGAAGAACACCATTCTCAAGGCCTATGACGGCCGCTTCAAGGATCTGTTTCAGGAAGTGTTCGACGCCGAATTCGCGGGCGCCTTCAAGACGGCCGGCATCTGGTACGAGCATCGCCTCATCGACGACATGGTGGCCTCGGCCCTGAAATGGTCGGGCGGCTATGTCTGGGCCTGCAAGAATTACGACGGCGACGTGCAGTCCGACACGGTTGCGCAGGGTTTCGGCTCGCTCGGCCTGATGACCAGCGTGCTGATGACGCCGGACGGCAAGACCGTCGAGGCGGAAGCCGCCCATGGGACGGTCACCCGCCATTATCGTGAGCACCAGAAGGGCCACGAAACCTCGACCAACTCCATCGCCAGCATCTTCGCCTGGTCGCGCGGCCTCGCGCATCGCGCCAAGCTCGACGGAAACGCCGACCTCGCACGTTATTGCAAGACGCTGGAAGAGGTGTGCGTCTCGACGGTCGAGGCCGGCTTCATGACCAAGGATCTCGCCTTGCTCGTCGGCCACGATCAGAAATGGCTGTCGACCACCGGCTTCCTCGACAAGATCGACGAGAATTTGCGCAAGGCGATGGGCGGCTGACGCCGCCGCCCATGCCGCATGCTCAGGCAGCAGCCCTCGCGAGGCTCCTGCCGCCCGCTCGAGCGCCGCCGCTCGTCGTGACATCTCGACGAGCCCGGCGAGATCGCGCACCTCCTGCTGCAAGGCCACCGTCGCAGCGTTGGTCTCTTCGATCATCGCCACATTCTGCTGGGTCGTGCGATCCATCTGGCCGAGCGAAGCGCTGACTTCGGCGAGCGAGGCGGCCTGCTGATCGGCGCCGGCGGCGATGAACCGCACCGCATTGTCGATCTCGACGATCTGGCCGACGATCTTTGTCAGCGCCCCCTCGGTGTGATCGACGACGGTGACGCTTTCCGCGACGCTGCTCGTCGAAATGGCGATCAGATCCTTGATCTCCTTCGCTGCTTCCGACGAGCGCTGGGCGAGCGCCCGCACCTCGGAGGCGACGACCGCGAAGCCGCGACCCGCTTCGCCCGCCCTCGCGGCTTCGACGCCGGCGTTGAGCGCCAGCAGATTGGTCTGGAAGGCCAGTTCCTGCACGACATTGACGATGTTGGTGATGCCGTCCGACGATTTCGCCATGCGCTGGATCGCCGCCACCGTCTGTTGCAGCAGCGCGCCGCCCTCTTCGGCATTGGACTTGGTCTGCTGCACGGTGGCGCTGGCCCGGCCGGCGCCGCTGGCGGCGTTTTTCACCGTGGCGGTGATCTCCGCGATGGCGGCAGAGGCCTCCTCGAGACTGGCGGCGCCCTGTTCGGTGCGTGACGAGAATTCGTGCGAAGACGACGACAATTGATCGATCGTCGCCTGCAGGGCGTCGACGGTTTCGATCACGCGGCCGAGCGCGGTGTCGAGCTTGCCGGCCGCGATGTTGAAGTCGTCCTTGAGGATCTGATAGGCCTGCGGCGCGTCGCCAGTGATGCGGAACCCGAGTTCGCCTCGGGCGAGTCGCTCGAGTCCTTCGCCGACGAGGCGTGCAACGACCTCGCGTTCACGATCGATCGCGCGTTGCGTCTTGTGGGCCTGTTCCTCCTGATCCGCGGCCTGCGCCTTCTTGGCCTCCTCGGCGACGCGGGTCATGGCCTCCGCCGCTTGCGCGGCGTCCTCGGCGCGCGAGCGCGAGGCGTCGGAGGCGTGGAACATGTTCTGGAGGCTGCGGATGACCCAGATCAGCGCGACCGTCTCGACGATCAGGATGACCGCATGCAGCAGAACGCGGTCGATACCCGACGACTCACCGAAGACCGCGGCCGGCAGGAGAAAATTGGCGGTGAGATGATGCACGGCGACCGTTGCCGAAGCGGCGAGGATCACCGCCCAGTCGGCGAACACGATGAGCAGCGCCAGCGCGGCGAAATAGGCCATATGCATGTCACTCTGCCATTTGCCGCCACCGGCAACCAGCAGAGACACCTGCGCCATCAGCGCCATGCCGGCGATGCAATGGGCGACGCGCGACAGGCGAAAGCCGAAAGCGGCGACGCTCGCGGCGAGCGACACGCCGACGGCGCCCGCGAGCGGCGTCCACGAAACGGCCGGAGCAGACCAGCACTGGAGCGCGACGACCGGCGTCGTGAGCCACAGGACCAGCGCGATGAATGGCGCGGCGATGCGGCGTTGTTCGTCGAGACTGTCGAAGACCAGTTTCATCAGGCTAGGTCCTTGTCTTGTTGTCTTGTTATCTTGCGGCTGTGAGGCAACGGGTGCCCTTCGGCGCGCCGACAACGAGGATCGCACCGGCGTCGCGAAGCGACGAGGCGAGTGTTTCAGGAGCGCCGTGAACGACCACCGTCGTCGACCCGCCTTGCGCCGAGACGATCTCGCCGGCGCGCGCCGCGGCCAGAACCGCCTGCTGCGGCGACCACCAGGGCGGAAAGACGGCAAGCGCGAAGTCTTCGCTCGCGCCCAGCGCCAGAGGCGCGGTCGCCGCGATCAGCACGGCCGAAGGGATTATCGCGGCGCCCGCGAGGCGAGTCATGGTTCGTCTGGCCCTCGGGCGCCCGCTCGAGAAAAGGGCGTCGACACAGGTCTTCTGACGGGCTCTTGCGAGTCCGGCGCTGCGACGACGAAGGATGGAGACATGTCGGCCGCTTTTGGCGAGGCTCGGCGCCGACATCTCAGATTAGACGGCCTGCGCTTAAAAATTAGTCAAATTGGAATGGCCACATTGAGCGGACGCCAAAAATTTCAACAAACTCAACTGGCGTCTATTACACACAGATTACGGATGGCCGCGCGGCAGGTGAGAAACACCGCCGCAGCGCGCGGTTGGCCACGTCGGCGCTACCGGGAACCGGCGTTGGACCGATGGGGCGGACTGGTCCTGCGCTGGAGCACGGAGCGCCCCATCATGACCGTCAGGACCTTTGCGTGCGCCGCGCTGGCCGCCCGCCCGAGCCATCGCGACCTTTGTCGTCATGGCCGTGCTGTAGCAGCAGCGATGTCGTCGCCCGCAATGGAATTTGAGACGCGATCACTCCAGATTGCTCTTCACTGTCTCGATCAGCTGCTTGAGCGTGAACGGCTTGGGCAGGAAGCCGAACTCGCCCTCCGGCAGGTTCTTGGCGAAGGCTTCCTCGGCGTAGCCGGAGACGAAAATCACCTTGGCCGTCACCCCGCGCTTGCGCAGTTCGGCGAACATGGCGGGGCCGTCCATTTCCGGCATCACCACGTCGGAGACGATAAGATCGATCTTGGCGCCGTGCTCCTCGACCACGTCGAGCGCATCGAGGCCCGATGTCGCTTCAAGCACCGTGAAGCCGCGCGAGGTCAGCGCCCGCGCTCCGAAGGCGCGCACCGCGTCCTCGTCCTCGACGAGGAGAATGACGCCCTGGCCGGTGTAGTCGCCGCCGGTCTTCGTCACCGCCTCGACCTTGGGCGCGAGTTCTCCTTCTGTCGGCACATGGCGCGGCAGGAACACACGGAAGGTCGTGCCCTTGCCGACCTCGCTGTCGACGAAGACGAACCCGCCCGACTGCTTGACGATGCCGAACACCATGGACAGGCCGAGGCCGGTGCCCTTGCCGACTTCCTTGGTGGTGAAGAAGGGCTCGAAAATCTTCCCCTTCACCTCCGGCGGGATGCCGCTGCCATTGTCCTGCACCTCGATGAGGACATATTCGGCGGGCGTCAGCGCCTCTTCCTTGAACTCGGCGCAATCGGCGGCGGCGACGTTGCGGGTGCCGATGCGGATGCGTCCGCCGTTTTCGGCCATGGCGTCGCGGGCGTTGACCACCAGATTGATGATGACCTGCTCGAACTGGTTGGTGTCGGCCTTGACCAGCCACAGATCGCGGCCGTGCCGCAGGTCGAGTTCGACCTTTTCGCCGACCAGCCGGCGCAGCAGCATCTGCAGATCAGCGAGAGCGTCGCCGAGTTGCAGCACCTGTGGTCGCAGCGTCTGCCGGCGCGAGAAGGCCAGCAGCTGACGGGTGAGGCCGGCGGCGCGGTTGGCGGTTTCCTTGATCTGACGGATGTCGCGGAACGACGGGTCGGTTGGTCGGTGACTGGCCAGCAACAGATCGGAGTAGCCGATGATGGCGGTGAGCATGTTGTTGAAGTCATGCGCGACGCCGCCGGCGAGCTGGCCTACCGCCTGCATTTTCTGCGACTGGGCGAATTCCTGCTGCAATTTGGACTGTTCGGTGGTGTCGAGGGCGTAAATGGTGGCGCTCTTGCCGTCGGCATCCTCGGCGGGGGACACGAAAAACCGCATCGAGCGCGGGGCGCCGCTTTCGCTCTCCTCGAACAGCACATTGACCGGCTTGATGTCGCTCGTGCCCTCCTGCGCCGCCTCGATGGCGGCTTTCAGCGCGGCGCGGTCACGTTCGGCGAGATTGACGAGCAGCGGCCATTCGCCGGCGACGCCTTTCTGCTGGCTGGCCTTCAGGGCGGCAGGCAGCAGCCGCGCGAAAGCGGCGTTGGAGCGCAGCAACTGGCCTTTCGCGCCGAGCGTCGCGATGGCCATGGGCGTGGTGTTGAAAAAGCGCGCCAGCCGCACTTCCGCGGCGCGCAGATCCTCCTCGGGCTGTTCGCCGGGCGCGCGGTTGAGCGCCAGCGTGCGCGAGGCGCCGGGCGTTCCGTCCTGACCGAAAGCGACCTGATGCAGCAGGCGGACGGGCAGGGAGTGGCCGTTGCGGCGGCGCAGATCGAGATCGAACTGTTCGGTGCGCACTTCGCCGGGCGGCCCGGAGGCGGCGCCCAGCAGCGCCGCGCCATTGTTGGCGACGATATCGGCGAGGGTTGCGCCGCCCGAACCGACCTGGGTCAGATCATAGCCGAGCCAGCCGGCGAGCGTCTTGTTCATGTAGGAAATCGCGCCGCCGGGCGCCGCAGAGAAAAAGCCCGCGGGGGCATGATCGAGAAAATCGATGGCGTGCTGCAGTTCGCGGAAGATGTTTTCCTGACCCTGTCGGTCGGCGGTCACGTCGGCGACGCTCCACAGGCGCAGTCGGGATTGCGACAGCGGCCGCACACGGATGCGGTACCAACCGACCGGGCCGGCGCCGGTGAGCGGCGGCGACAGGCGCAGGTCTTCCTGATGGCTTTGGCCGGCGCGCGCCGCCTGCGCCAGCCGGTAGATCGATTCGGACACGTCCGGCGGTCCGGAAAACAGCCTCTCGACCGGGGCGATGTTTTCTTTGTCGCGGGCGCCGCACAGCGCCATGTAGGTTTCGTTGGCGTAGAGCGCGCGGCCGTCTTCGGCGACGATCAGCAGACCCTCGGTCGCGGTGTCGGCGATCGCTTTGGTCAGATCGTTGCGGGCGCGGCCGGCGAAGGACACGAGGCCGATGCCATAGGCGAACAGGAAGAACACGCCGGCCACGGCGAACACGCCGAGGGCCAGAAAACCGAACCGCGGGGTGAGGGCCGGGGGCGCGAACCAGTAGACCGCGGCGACCGCGACAAGGCCGACGGCCAGCGCCGCGAGCATTCCCGCCTCGACGGGGCGGCCGCTGTGATCATAGGCGGTAGGCCCGGTTTTTTCGGTCATCCTGCTTCGCTCCGTCCCCTCGCCCGGGGCGTCCCGCGCCGCCCGTTCCATGGAGAATCATGCCGGGAACAATGGCCCGTCACGCCCCCCGAAGCAACGGCAGGCCCGGAAAATCGCGGCTTTTGCGAGGCCTTTCGGGGGCGACGTTAACCAATGCTTAACCTTTTTGGGAGCAGCGCTGAGAAAGCTGCTATTTTGAACCAACTGTAGTGCGCCAGAGAAAGACCCGCGACCTATGCCAGAGAAAATCACCCAGCTGCTGTATCCGGCCCTGGCGGTCGTGGCGTTCCTCGTCGCCGCGGTGCTGGTGCTGCATTTCCTCAGGCTGCTGTTCGGCCGGCGCATCCGAGCGCCGGGGCCGCGCAACCGGCCGCGCCGGCTCGATGTCGTCGACACCTTCGATCTCGACCGCGAGCGCCAGCTCGTCATCGTCCGCCGTGACAACATCGAGCATCTGCTGCTGATCGGCGGCCCCAACGACGTGGTGGTGGAGGCGACCATCAACCGCGTCGAGGCCGCGCTCGCCCGGCCAGCCGAATCGCGCCCGCCCGCCGCCGTGAACTGGCCATCGGCTCCGTCCGCGGCTTCGGAGACGCCGGAAGCGCCGTCGCCGCTGTCGGAAGCCGCCGAGTCCGCGCCGCCGCCATTCTCGCTCGACAGCCTGCGGCGCAAGCCGCCGAGCCGGCCCGAGCCGTCCCGCGCCGAGCCCCCGGCGCCGCCGTTATTGCCGCCGGAGCTGTTCGGTCCGGCTCCCGTTCCTTCGCCCGCGCCGATCGAAGCGCCTCTCGCGCCCCAGCCGCCGGTCACGCCCGCGCCGCCGCCTGTGGCTGCTCCGGCCCCGCCGCCGGTCGCTCCTCCGCCGCCGGCCGCTCCCACACTGCAGCGGCCAGCAGCGCCGGCCGTGTCGCCGCGCCCGGTGTCGCCGCGCCCGCCGCCGCCGCCGCCGCCCTTCCTCGCCCGCGCTCAGCGCCTGAACGTGCCGCCGCCGCCCGGTTCGGCTGCGCCGCCGCCGGTCACGCCGCCCGCTCCTCCGCCGCCCGCTCCTCCGCCGCCCGCTCCTCCGCCGCCCGCTCCTCCGCCGCTCGCTCCTCCGCCGCCCGCCCCGGACCTGCCGGTCGCTCCCCCGGCCCCGCCGCCGCCGCCCGCGCCACCGGAAGCGATCGATCCGCTGGAGTCGCTGGAAGCGGAAATGGCCCGGCTGCTCGGCCGCCCCGACGCCAGGGAGTGATCGCGGGCCATTGAATCGAAAACGCCGCAGTCCGGGGACTGCGGCGTTTTTCGTTCGGGCGTCGTCTGCGCGCGGGGGCTTGCGACGAAGCGGTCAGTCGTCGCGATAGACGCGTTCGCGCCGCTCGTGGCGTTCCTGCGCCTCGATCGACAGTGTGGCGATCGGGCGGGCGTCGAGGCGTTTGAGCGAAATGGGCTCGCCGGTCTCCTCGCAATAGCCGTACGTGCCGTCGTCGAGTCGCGCGAGCGCGGCGTCGATCTTGGCGATCAGCTTGCGCTGGCGGTCGCGCGCCCGCAATTCGATGGCGCGGTCGGTTTCGCTCGACGCGCGGTCGGCGAGATCGGGATGATTTTCATTGTCGCTCTGCAGAACCGCGAGGGTCTCGCGCGCTTCCTGCAGGATCTCTTCCTTCCAGGTCGACAGCTTGCGCCGGAAATATTCGCGCTGCCGCTCACCCATGAAGGGCTCGTCCTCGGACGGCTTGTAAGTGGCGTCGAGCTCCACCGTCATGATCGCGAATCCTCCGTTGGCCCATAGGCGCGGCCTATATACCGGCGCAGCCGCAGGCTTACAATCGCTGATTCTGCGTGAGGGAGCGCGGCTGCGCGGCGCCGGAAAAGTCCGTTGTAATGAAATCAATGGACGGCGCGCGGGCGCCGCGGCGAACGACCGCGCCGCAGCGTCCCCCGCGCCAAACGTCATTCCGGAAGGCGCGATGGCCGTCCGTCCTTGCCGGTGAAGGGAAACAGGCCAGACTGGAAGCATTGCGTCATGTGGCTGGCCTTGGCGATCGCCTCGCCGGCCTGCGGTTCCGGCAGGGTCTCGTGCACCGTCTCCGTGAACAGTTCCAGCCAGCGGGAGAAATGTTCGGGTTCGACCGGCAGGGACAGATGCGCGGCGAAGGGGTGGCCATCGTAGCGTTGGGTGCCGAGCAACGCCTTCGACCAGAAATCCGCGACGATTCCCATGTGTTTGTCGAGTTCGGGAATATGCGCGAAGATCGGGCCGAGGAGGGCGTCCTGCGCACCCTTGTCGTAAAAGCGCCGCACGCAGGCGCCGATGGCGGTTTCGATGTCGTCTTGCGCCGGTGTCATGGTCATGCCTTCTCGAAATGTCGCGCCTCGCCATGGCGCGTGCAGGGTCAGCGAGTCAGGACGGTCAGCGGAATGGTGACCGACGCGCGCCGTCCCAGCAGCTGATCGACCTTTTGTCGCACGAATTCGATCTTCAGCGGCTTGGCGATGAAACTGTCGGCGCCGGCCGCCTGACACGCCTTGCCGAAGTCGGCGTCGCCAGCCTCGACGACGACCATCACTTTCGCGTCGGGCGCCTTGCTTTTCAAGACCTCGATCATGTCCATCCCGTCGGCGCGCAGCAGGCCGTCCGACAGCAGAACCAGATCCGGCTTCCATTCGCGCGCCTTCTGAAAGGCGCGGGCAAAACTGTCGACTTCGTGCGCCTCATATTCGTCGTGCAGCATGAACTGCAGCGCCGCGCGGATGATCTCGTCTTCGACGACGATGAAGACCCGTTTGTTCTCGATCGCTTTGGAAATCTCGACGCCGATCTGCATGGCAGTTTTTCCCGGATGTGATGATCGGGCGCGCGCTGCAAGCGTCGTGCCGCGGACGACGAGGCAAGGACGCGACGAGTCGTAGGGTTCCAAACATGACTGTCGCGTTTGACACATGTCGTTCCGGCCGCGCTGACGTGGCCGCAAATCAAAGTTTTACAAATAGTTACAAGAAGACGTCGTCGCTGGCACGCCCTTTGCGCTTGTTGCGGCGCAAGGCTTTCGGGGCGCTCATTCACCGGCCGCGCCGCGCCTCGCCGGGTGAGAAAAATCGGCCTCGCATATAGCGCGCGCCGAAGAACGAACAAAGGCCACACACTAAGGAGACGAACATGTCGCTTCGACAGATCGCGTTTTACGGCAAGGGCGGTATCGGTAAGTCCACCACGTCCCAGAACACCCTCGCGGCGCTCGCCGAGATGGGCAAGAAGATCCTCATCGTCGGCTGCGATCCCAAGGCCGACTCGACCCGCCTGATCCTGCACGCCAAGGCCCAGGACACCATCCTGTCGCTCGCCGCCGAAGCCGGCTCGGTCGAGGATCTCGAGCTCGAAGACGTGATGAAGGTCGGCTATCGCGACATTCGCTGCGTCGAGTCCGGTGGTCCGGAGCCGGGAGTGGGCTGCGCCGGCCGCGGCGTCATCACCTCGATCAACTTCCTCGAAGAGAACGGCGCTTACGAAGGCGTGGATTACGTCTCCTACGACGTGCTCGGCGACGTGGTCTGCGGCGGCTTCGCCATGCCGATCCGCGAGAACAAGGCGCAGGAAATCTACATCGTCATGTCGGGCGAGATGATGGCCATGTATGCGGCCAACAACATCTCCAAGGGCATTCTGAAGTATGCGAACTCCGGCGGCGTGCGCCTGGGCGGGCTGGTCTGCAACGAGCGCCAGACGGACAAGGAGCTGGAGCTGGCCGAATCGCTTGCCAAGAAGCTCAACTCGAAGCTCGTCTACTTCGTGCCGCGCGACAATATCGTTCAGCACGCCGAGCTGCGCCGCATGACCTGCATCGAATACGCTCCGGATTCCGCGCAGGCTCAGCACTATCGCAATCTGGCCGCCAAGGTCGACGCCAATGCCGGCAACGGCACGATCCCGTCGCCCATCACCATGGACGAGCTGGAAGACCTGCTCATGGAGCACGGCATCATGAAGGCCGTCGACGAGTCGCAGGTCGGCAAGACGGCCTCCGAACTCGGCGCCGTGGCGTAACGACGACGCGCCCGGCCTCCATTTTTGGAGGCCGGGTCCCCTCACTGACCAGCGAAAAGGGCTTTCGTCATGAGTCTGGCGCAACCAGAAACGATCGAAGACATCAAGGCTCGCAACAAGGAGCTCATCAAGGAAGTTCTCGAAGTCTATCCCGAGAAGACGGCCAAGCGTCGCGCCAAGCATCTCGGAACCTTCGAGGACGGCAAGCCGGATTGCGGCGTCAAATCGAACATCAAGTCGATTCCGGGCGTCATGACCATCCGCGGTTGCGCCTACGCCGGCTCCAAAGGCGTGGTGTGGGGTCCGATCAAGGACATGATCCACATCAGCCACGGCCCGGTCGGCTGCGGCCAGTATTCCTGGGCGTCCCGCCGCAATTATTATATCGGCACCACCGGCGTCGACACCTTCGGCACGATGCAGTTCACCTCCGACTTCCAGGAGAAGGACATCGTGTTCGGCGGCGACAAGAAGCTCATGAAGATCATCGACGAGATTCAGGAGCTGTTCCCGCTCAACAAGGGTATTTCCGTCCAGTCCGAATGCCCGATCGGCCTCATCGGCGACGATATCGAGGCGGTCTCCAAGGCCAAGTCGAAGGAATACGAAGGCAAGACCATCGTTCCCGTGCGCTGCGAAGGCTTCCGCGGCGTGTCGCAGTCGCTCGGCCATCACATCGCCAACGACGCGGTTCGCGACTGGGTGTTCGACAAGAGCGAGGGCAAGCCCGCGCGCTTCGAGCAGACGCCCTATGACGTGGCGATCATCGGCGACTACAACATCGGCGGCGACGCCTGGTCTTCGCGCATCCTGCTCGAGGAAATGGGTCTGCGCGTCGTGGCGCAGTGGTCGGGCGACGGCACCATCGCCGAACTGGAAGCGACGCCCAAGGCGAAGCTCAACGTTCTGCACTGCTATCGTTCGATGAATTACATCTCCCGCCACATGGAAGAGAAGTACGGGATTCCGTGGTGCGAGTACAACTTCTTCGGTCCGTCCAAGATCGAGGAGTCGCTGCGCAAGATCGCGTCGCACTTCGACGACACCATCAAGGCCAACGCCGAGAAGGTGATCGCCAAGTACAAGCATCTGACCGACGCCGTCATCGCCAAGTATCGCCCGCGTCTCGAGGGCAAGAAGGTGATGCTCTATGTCGGCGGTCTGCGTCCGCGCCACGTCATCGGCGCCTATGAAGACCTCGGCATGGAAGTGGTCGGCACCGGCTACGAATTCGCCCACAACGACGACTATCAGCGCACGTCCCACTACGTGAAGGACGGCACGCTGATCTACGACGACGTGACCGGCTACGAATTCGAGAAGTTCGTCGAAAAGGTGCAGCCCGATCTCGTCGGCTCCGGCATCAAGGAAAAGTACGTCTTCCAGAAGATGGGCGTGCCGTTCCGCCAGATGCACAGCTGGGATTATTCCGGCCCGTATCACGGCTACGACGGTTTCGCGATCTTCGCGCGCGACATGGACATGGCGATCAACTCGCCGGTCTGGAAATTCACCAAGGCGCCCTGGGCAGCCTGACCGGGACGGTTCCGCCGCCCTGCACAGGCGGCGGAACTCTCCAGCTTACGATTTCGCGCCAAATATCGTCGGCCGAATTCATTCGGTCGGATAGCGCGCCAGCGACAAGGGGACTCGACATGCCACAGAACGCCGACAATGTTCTCGACCATTTCAACCTGTTCCGTCAGCCGGAATACAAGGAGATGTTCAAGAACAAGAAGGAACAATTCGAAAATCCGGTCGCCGACGCCGAACTCGAGCGCATCCGCGAATGGACCAAGACGGACGAATATCGTGAAAAGAACTTCGCCCGTGAAGCGCTGACCGTCAATCCGGCGAAGGCCTGCCAGCCGCTGGGCGCGGTGTTCGCCGCTGTCGGCTTCGAAAGCACGATCCCCTTCGTGCATGGCTCGCAGGGCTGCGTCGCCTATTACCGCTCGCACTTCTCGCGTCACTTCAAGGAGCCGACATCCTGCGTCTCCTCGTCGATGACCGAAGACGCTGCGGTGTTCGGCGGTCTCAACAACATGATCGACGGCCTCGCCAACACCTACAACATGTACAAGCCGAAGATGATCGCGGTGTCGACGACCTGCATGGCGGAAGTCATCGGCGACGACCTCAACGCCTTCATCAAGACCTCCAAGGAAAAGGGCTCGGTTCCCCAGGAATTCGACGTTCCCTTCGCGCACACCCCGGCCTTCGTCGGTAGCCACATCACTGGCTACGACAATGTCATCAAGGGTGTGCTGGAACATTTCTGGGACGGCAAGGCCGGCACGGCGCCCAAGCTGGAGCGCACGCCCAACAACAGCATCAACTTCCTCGGCGGCTTCGACGGCTACACGGTCGGCAATCTGCGCGAAGTGAAGCGCATCTTCGAATCGATGGGCGTCGAATACACCATCCTCGGCGACAATTCCGACGTGTGGGACACACCCACCGACGGCGAATTTCGCATGTATGACGGCGGCACCAAGCTCGACGACGTGGAAAAGGCTCTGAACGCCAAGGCAACCATTTCGATGCAGGAATACTGCACCGAAAAGACGCTGCCGTTCATCGCCGGTCATGGCCAGGAAGTCGTGGCGCTCAACCATCCGGTCGGCGTTCAGGGCACCGACAAGTTCCTCATGGAAATCTCGCGTCTGAGCGGCAAGCCGATCTCCGCCGAGCTGACCAAGGAGCGCGGCCGTCTCGTCGACGCCATTGCCGACTCTGCGGCGCATATCCACGGCAAGAAATTCGCGATCTACGGTGATCCGGATCTCTGCCTCGGCCTGACCGCCTTCCTGCTCGAACTCGGCGCCGAGCCGGTGCACGTGCTGGCGACCAACGGCGGCAAAACCTGGGAAGCCAAGCAGCAGGCGATGCTCGACGCTTCGCCCTTCGGTCGCGGCTGCCATGCCTACGGCGGCAAGGATCTGTGGCACATGCGCTCGCTGCTGTTCACGGAGCCGGTCGACTATCTGATCGGCAACACCTACGGCAAGTATCTCGATCGTGACACCGGCACGCCGCTGATCCGCATCGGCTTCCCGATCTTCGATCGCCACCACAAGCACCGCTATCCGGTGTGGGGCTATCAGGGCTCGATGAATGTGCTGGTGTGGATCCTCGACGCGATCTTCGAGGACATCGACCGCAACACCAATGTCGTCGCGAAGTCCGACTACAGCTTCGACATCATCCGTTGATCTGAAAAAAGCGCCGCCGGGCCGAACTGGCCCGGCGGATGCATCGCTCGCGGCGCGTAAACGGCCCGGAGGCATCGATGGCGACTCTGTCTGAAAAAATACAAGACGTCTTCAACGAGCCGGGCTGCGACAAGAACCAGGGCAAATCCGAGAAAGAACGCAAGAAGGGCTGCACCAAGCAGCTCTCCCCCGGCGCCGCCGCCGGCGGCTGCGCCTTCGACGGCGCCAAGATCGCGCTGCAGCCGATCACGGACGTCGCCCATCTCGTTCACGGCCCGATCGCCTGCGAAGGCAACAGTTGGGACAACCGCGGCGCCAAGACGTCCGGCTCCAGCCTCTATCGCACCGGCTTCACGACCGACATGAGCGAACACGACGTGGTGTTCGGCGGCGAGAAGCGGCTGTTCAAGGCCGTCAAGGAAATCATCGAGAAATACGATCCGCCGGCGGTCTTCGTCTACGAGACCTGCGTGCCGGCGATGACCGGCGACGACATCGGTGCCGTGTGCAAGGCTGCTGCCGAGAAATTCGGCAAGCCGGTCATTCCCGTGCATTCCCCCGGCTTCGTCGGGCCCAAGAACCTCGGCAACAAGCTGGCGGGCGAGGCGATCCTCGATCATGTGATCGGCACGCAGGAGCCGGAATTCACCACGCCCTACGACATCAACATCATCGGCGAATATAATCTCGCCGGCGAGTTGTGGCAGGTGAAGCCGCTTCTCGACGAACTCGGCATCCGTATCCTCGCCTGCATTTCCGGCGATGCGAAATATCACGAGGTCGCTTCCTCGCATCGCGCCAAGGCGGCGATGATGGTGTGCTCCAAGGCGATGATCAATGTCGCCCGCAAGATGGAGGAGCGCTGGGGCATTCCCTTCTTCGAGGGCTCGTTCTACGGCATCGGCGACATGTCGGAGTCGCTGCGCGAGATCGCCCGGCTGTTGATCGAAACCGGCGCGCCGGATGAATTGATGGCGCGCACCGAGGCGGTGATCGCCCGCGAGGAAGCGCGCGCCTGGGAGCGCATCGCGCCCTACAAGGAGCGCCTCACCGGCAAGCGCGTGCTGCTGATCACCGGCGGCGTCAAGAGCTGGTCGGTGGTGGCGGCGTTGCAGGAGGCGGGCTGCGAGATCGTCGGCACCAGCGTCAAGAAATCCACCAAGGAAGACAAGGAAAAGATCAAGGAGCTGATGGGCCAGGACGCCCATATGATCGACGACATGACGCCGCGCGAAATGTACAAGATGCTCAAGGAGGCGCGCGCCGACATCATGCTGTCCGGCGGCCGCTCGCAGTTCATCGCGCTCAAGGCCAAGATGCCTTGGCTCGACATAAATCAGGAGCGTCACCACGCTTATGCCGGCTATGAAGGCATGATCGATCTGGTGCGCGAAATCGACAAGGCTCTGTCCAATCCGGTGTGGGATCAGGTGCGCAAGCCGGCGCCCTGGGAGGAGAAGAGCTGGGAAACCCGCGCCGACGAGGCGATCGCGGCGGAAGCCGCGGCCCTTGCTGCGGACCCGGCGCGGGCCGAGGAAATGCGGCGCGCCGCGCCGGTGTGTTCCTGCAAAGGCGTCGCAGTCGGCGCGATCGAGGACGCCATCGCCGATGGCGCGGCGGATGTCGACTCTGTCGGAAAGGCGACAGGGGCGGGCACGGGATGCGGCGGCTGTCAGGAAAAGATAGCGGCGATGCTGGCGACCGGCTCTGGCGCCCTTCCTGCTACGAAGGCGGCGTGAGGTCCGCCATGGCGATCGTCGAAACATCGAAGAAATCCTGCACGGTCAATCCGCTGAAGATGAGCCAGCCGATCGGCGGCGCGCTCGCCTTCATGGGGCTCAAGGGCTGCATGCCGGTGCTGCATGGCTCGCAAGGCTGCACTTCGTTCGGCCTCGTGCTGTTCGTGCGGCATTTTCGTGAGGCCATCCCGCTACAGACCACGGCGATGAACGAAGTCGCCACCATTCTCGGCGGTCTCGACAATATCGAGCAGGCGATCCTCAACATCGTCAAGCGCGCCAATCCCGACATCATCGGCATCTGCTCGACCGGCGTGACGGAAGTGAAGGGCGACGATGTCGACGGATATCTGAAACTGGTGCGCAAGCGTCATCCCGAACTCGCCGATCTCGGCCTCGTCTATGTCTCGACGCCCGACTTCACCGGCGCCTTTCAGGACGGTTTCGCGAAGACCGTGACCGCGATTATCGAAGCCTTCGTGCCGGAAGAGATTCCGACGCGCCGTGCGCCGCAGCGCCTCAATGTTCTCGCTGGCTGCCATCTCACGCCCGGCGACATCGACGAGCTGCGCGACATCATCGAGGCCTTCGGGCTCGAGCCGACGTTCCTGCCGGATATCTCAGGTTCGCTCGACGGGCATATTCCCGACGATTTCACGCCGACGACGCTGGGCGGCGTCACACGCGCCGACATAGCGGCGATGGGCTCGGCGGCGCACACCATCGTCGTCGGCGAACAGCTTCGCGCCGCGGCCGTCGCTCTGGAGAAGCGTTCCGGCGCGCCCTTCACCGTCTTCGATCGTCTCACCGGCCTCGACGCCTGCGACGACTTCATCGGTCTGCTGATGCGCCTCTCCGGCCGCCCGGCGCCGCTCAAACTGCGCCGCCTGCGCGGCCAGCTGGTCGACGCCATGCTCGACGGGCATTTCCATTTCGGCGGCAAACGCATCGCCATCGGCGCAGAGCCGGACCTGCTTTATGCGGTCGGCGCCTTCCTGCTGGAGATGGGCGCCGATCTGGAGATCGCCGTCACCACCACGCAGTCGCCGGTGTTCGAGAAGCTCGCCATCGACAAGGTCGTCATCGGCGATCTCGAGGACATGGAGCGCGGCGCCGCCGGCGCCGATCTGCTGATCACCCACGCGCACGGCCGACAGATGGCCGAGCGGCTCGGGCTTCCGCTGTACCGCATGGGTATTCCGACCTTCGACCGGCTCGGCGCCGCGCATGAGGTTTCGGTCGGCTATCGCGGCACGCGCAATCTGATCTTCGCGATCGGAAACATCTTCATTTCCGGGCAGCACGAGCCGGATCCCGACACCTGGCGCGGGGACACGAACTGCGCGCCGACGCCGGCGTCGCAGGAGCTCGTGCAAATCACTGTCTGAAGGAGGCAAGATGAAAGTCGCATTCGCCACCCAGGACCTCGAATCGGTCGACGCGCACTTCGGCTGGGCGAAGAACATCGCGATCTGGGACGTCACCCCCGATCACTACGCCTTCGTGGAATCGGTGGCCTTCGCCGGCGATCTCCAGGAGGACGGCAACGAGGACAAGCTGCAGCCCAAGCTCGACGCGATCAAGGACTGCTCCATGCTCTATGTCGCGGCAATCGGTGGGTCGGGGGCTGCGCGCGTCGTCGCCCAGAACATCCATCCGATGAAAGTGCCGCAGCCCGAAAAGATCACCGATCTGCTGGACAAGCTGCAGACCGTCCTGAAAGGCGCGCCGCCGCCGTGGCTGCGCAAGATCATGTCGAAGAGCGGCGAGCGCCGCTTCGATTTCGACGAGGAGACCGCACATGTCTGAGACCGCGACGCTGGAACCCAATGCGATGGACAGCGTGTTCATCAAGGAGCTCGTCAAGGTTTGGCGCGCGCAGGACACGCACGGCACCTGGGAGAGAAAAACCGACGAAGATCTGCTCGCGCCGTATATCGTCACCAGGGAGCAGCGCAAGGAAATCCCGATCATCGGCGATCCGGATCCCGAGATGCTCTGGCGCCTCGAGCTCTTTTACAATGCGGTCGGCCTCGCCATCGAAGGCCAGACGAAGTGCATGGTGCAGCCGATGATGAAGATGAGTCACGAGGGCTTCGGCCGCCTCATCCTCACCACCGGTCGACTGATCGTCGTCAACAAGCATCTGCGCGACGTGCATCGCTTCGGTTTCGAGACGCTCGACAAGCTTGCCGCCGAAGGCAAGAAGCATGTCGACGCCGGCGTCGAGATGATCGAAAAATTCCCGGAAGTCGCGCGCTTTTGAGAGGGTGACATGAGCGGCATCGACGAATTGAAGGCGGAGATCAGGAAGCTGTCCGCCAAGGCGATGAACCTCAAGATGAATCTTCATGATCTGTCGGAGGAGTTGCCGATCAACTGGACGACGATCCCCGATCTCGCGAAGGAGACTTACGACGCCTATGCGGCGCTGGAAGCCGCCCGGAAGAAACTCAAGGAGCTGGAGACGACGGCATGAGCGACTTCAAGACACGCGACGGCTCGCCCTACACGCCGCTCTATCTCACCGACATCAACGCCGAGACCTGCATCGGCTGCGGTCGCTGCTTCAAGGTGTGTCCGCAGAGCGTCATGGCGCTGTATGGCGTCAATGACGAAGGTGAAATTCTCGGCATCGTCACCGAGGACGACGACGATGATTTCGACGGCGATCTCAACCGCAAGATCATGAAGGTCGAAAACTCCGGCGCCTGCATCGGCTGCAACGCCTGCGCGCGGGTTTGCCCCAAGAATTGCCAGACGCACGTTCCCGCCGACAAAGTCGCGGCGTGACGCGCCATGAGAACGGCGGGGGCATGTGAGGCGATCGGCGGCGGGGCGCTGGAGCCCCGCATCGGCGACGTCTACGACAGCCTTCGCGGCATCGCCTGCGAGCGCGCCCTCGCAGACCCCTTCACCGCCCATGTCTTCGCCTGCGTGCTGGCGATCGCCATGCGCGAGGCGGCCGAGATGTCGGTTTCTGTCGCGACGGGGTGCGGGCTCTCGCGCAGCGATTTGTGCATGCTCGCCGCGCGCTGGCTTCCCGCCGCCGCCGATCTCCTCGATCTTTCGCGAGAACCTGAGTCGATGGCCCTGGACGAAGAGGAATCGCAGCTGCACGCGCTGCTCGAAGCGCATGCCGTCGATGCGTCGCAGGAGACCCGCTGGCTGACCGCGATGACGACGCGCCGCTCGATGGCCGCCAATCATCTGTGGCAAGACCTCGGCCTGAGCGAGCGCAGCGAACTCACGCAACTCGTTCGCGAGCGATATCCTGCTCTGGCGGCGCGCAATGTCCAGAACATGAAATGGAAGAAATTCTTTTACAGATCATTGTGTGAGCTCGAGGGCTTCACCCTCTGCGCCGCGCCGAGTTGTCAGGAGTGCGGTGATTTCGACGCCTGCTTTGGCGAAGAGAACGGCCACAGCCTGCTGGCCCGCGCCCGTAACGGTCTCTGATGCAAGGGCGCCGCCTCACGCGGTGAATACGCGCGCCCTCCCTGTTCCCTTTCCCCCGCCATAGCTCGTCGAAGACGGGCGTCCTCTGACGCCCTTTCGCGGGAGTGGGGACGCACGGCGCCATTCATGAAGATACGACGAGGATCGTCGAAGTCTCGACACTGCACCCACTCCCACGGAGCGGGGGAGGCGCGCGCTCGAACAGCTCGTACCAAATTTCAGTCGAACAGGCTCGACACGCTGCGCTCGTCCGCCGTGCGGGCGATGGCTTCGCCGACCAGCGGGCCGACGGGCAGGACGCGGATGTTGTGGGCGGCCTTCACGGCGTCGGTCTCGAGGATGGTGTCGGTGATGACCAGTTCGGCGAGCTTCGAGCCGGTCACGCGCTCCACCGCCTTCCCGGACAGCACGCCATGGGTGATGTAGGCGCGCACCGATTTGGCGCCGTGGGCCAGCAGCGCATCGGCGGCATTGCACAGCGTGCCACCGGAATCGACGATGTCGTCGATGAGGATGCAATCACGGCCGTTCACGTCGCCGATGATGTTCATCACTTCCGAATCGCCCGGCCGCTCGCGGCGCTTGTCGACGATCGCCAGAGGCGCGGTGATGCGCTTGGCCAGCGCGCGGGCGCGCACCACGCCGCCCACGTCCGGCGACACCACCATCACGTTCTGAAGTTCGGGATGCTCCTTGATGTCCTTGGCCATCAGCGGCGCGGCGAACAGATTGTCGGTGGGGATGTCGAAGAAACCCTGCAACTGCCCGGCGTGCAGATCGACGGTGAGGACGCGATGCGCGCCCGCATGGGTCACGAGATTGGCGACGAGCTTGGCCGAGATCGGCGTGCGCGGGCCGGGTTTGCGGTCCTGCCGGGCGTAGCCGAAATAGGGAATGACCGCGGTGATGCGTCGCGCCGACGACCGGCGCAGCGCGTCGATCATGATCAGCAGCTCCATCAGATGGTCGTTGGCCGGAGCGGACGTGCTCTGCACGACGAAAGCGTCCTCGCCGCGCACATTTTCGAGAATCTCGACCCAGATCTCCTGGTCGGCGAAGCGTCGCACATGGGCGCGGCACAGCTCCAGACCGAGATAGCTCGCGATCGACTGCGCCAGCGGTTGATTGGAATTGCCCGCGAGCAGTTTCATCGCCGCCATGTTTCTCCACTCCCGACACGATGCGAAGCGGCCTCTTAGCAGCCGCGGGCGAAACGAACAATACGACAGGACGATGGCGGGCGTATTCTTTCCGAGACGGGCGTTTGCGGCGCGAATGTCGTTGCGATGACAATCATCGACTGTATGAGATCGAGCTGCTCCGATGTGCGCCGGGCGCGCGCGGGGGGCTCGGCCCGCGGCTTTTGCGCTTTGATCGATTGCGCGAGACCCGCACTTTGCTCTAAATGACGGCAGTGTTCCAGGCCTGCGACCGATCGGCGCGGGCCGGCCTCGCTCACCGATGGTTCCGCTTATGTCCGATTCGCCCCTGTCCATACGGCTCGACATTTCCAAGGCCCCGCAGGACACCCGGGTGGTCGTGGCCATGTCCGGCGGGGTCGACTCCAGCGTCGTCGCCGCTCTGCTGAAAGACGCCGGTTACGACGTGATCGGCGTCACCCTGCAGCTTTACGATCACGGCGAGGCCATCCATCGCAAGGGCGCCTGCTGCGCTGGTCAGGACATTGCCGACGCGCGGCGTGTCGCCGAGCGGCTGCAGATTCCCCATTACGTGCTGGATTATGAAAGCCGGTTCCGGGAAAAGGTGATCGAAGGCTTTGCCGCGAGCTATGCCGCGGGCGAAACCCCGGTGCCCTGCGTCGCCTGCAACCAGTTCATCAAGTTCGCGGATCTGTTCGAGACCGCCCGCGATCTCGGCGCCGATGCGCTGGCGACCGGCCATTACATTTCCTCGCGCGACGACGGCGCTGGCGGACGCGCCTTGTTCCGGGCGCGCGACGCCGCCCGGGATCAGAGCTACTTCCTCTTCGCCACGACGCGAGAGCAGCTGAAACTGCTGCGGTTTCCGCTCGGCGACTTCACCAAGGCCGAGGTTCGCGAGATGGCGCGGCGCTACGGGCTGGAGGTCGCCGACAAGGCCGACAGCCAGGACATCTGCTTCGTGCCGAGCGGCCATTATTCCGAAGTCGTGGAGCGCCTTGCGCCGCATGCGGCGACGCCGGGCGACATCGTCCATGTCGACGGCCGCAAGCTGGGCCGTCACGCCGGTGTGTTTCACTATACGATCGGCCAGCGGCGCGGGCTCGGACTGGGCGCCGTGGCGGCGGGCCGGGCGGCCGAGCCGCTGTTCGTCGTGAGACTGGATGCGGCGCGCGCCGAAGTCGTGGTCGGGCCGCGCGAGGCGCTCGAGACAAGAGCCGTCGAACTGCGCGACGTGAACTGGATCGGACCCGGCGATCTCGCCGATCTGCCGCCCGGCGGCCTCGACATTCTGGCGCGGGTGCGCTCGACGCGGGCGCCGGCGCCCGCGCGGCTGGTCGCGCATCCGGACGGGTCGGTCAACGTCGTGTTCGCGATCGGAGAATTCGGCGTATCGCCGGGACAGGCCTGCGTCTTCTACAGCGACGCCGACGATGAGGCGCGCGTCCTCGGCGGCGGTTTCATCGGTGCGGCCGAACCGGCTGGCGGCGCCGCGGTCTGCGCTGCGGCGACCGGCGCGCAGCGGATCAGTGCGGGGGCTTGCCGATGAAAGCCGCCGCCCGCCGCGAGCCCTCCCACGAGCACCATTTCGGCGCGCCGGAAATCCGCGACGCCTATGCGCGCTGGGCGCCGATCTACGATCTCGCCTTCGCCGACGTGTTCCGGCCCGGCCGGCACGCCGCCGTCGCCGCCGCCGCGCGCACCAGTGGCCCGATCCTCAATGTCGGGGTCGGCACCGGGCTCGAACTGCCGCTGTTCGACCGGCGCCGCAAGGTCGTCGCCATCGATCTCTCGGAACACATGCTGCGCCGGGCCCGGCGCCGCACCGCCTATCACGGCCTCCACAATGTCGAGCTGATCTGCATGGACGCCAGCCGGCTGGCGTTGCCGGACTCCGCCTTCGGCTGCGTGGTCGCTCCCTTCGTGCTGCCGGTCGTTCCCGATCCGCAGCGGCTGCTCGACGAAATGGCCCGCGTGACCCGTCCGGGCGGCGAGATCATCGTCGTCAATCACGTCAGCGCCAACGATCATCCCTTCGCGGCGATCGAGCCCTGGCTCGGCCGGCATGTGGCGCCGCGGCTCGGTTGGAGGCCGCAGTTCCCGTGGGAGGTCATCGGCGACTGGATCGACAGTCGCCGGGAGGCCCGCCTGCTGGAGCGCCGCGTCTGCGCCCCGTTCCGCATGTTCACCATGGCCCGCATCGGCTGGCGATGCGACGAAGTCGCCCGGTCATCGGAGGACAGCGCTCCGGTTGCGGCGCAGCCTGCCGCCGCCAGCTGAGTCCGGCCGGCGAGGGCATCTCTCCCTCTGGCTTTCGGCGGCGGTCGGATATACATAGGACGAGCGGCGCTGCGGGGTGCGTGCAGGACATTTATTCCCCGGGGCCTTATCGATCTCTAAGGGAGCTGTCCCTGGCCTCGCCCGTGGGCTTGGTCATACGGCGCCCACCTACGTTGTAGGTTCCCGGGATCGAGCGTCCCACGGCCCATGTGGCCCGCACTTTTCTCGTGACGGCGCATGTCGTCGAAAGGCCCGATGACTGATCCGAAGACCGATTTGCGCCGACACGCTCTCGCCCGCCGCGATCTCGTCAGCCACGAGGAGGCGCATGCCGCCGCCGCTGCGATCGCCGCCCGCGGTCCGGCGCTGGTCGAGAGGATCGCGATCGACCTGCAGCTGGCGAACCCCGTCGTCTCCGTCTATTGGCCGATCCGCAGCGAACTCAACACCCGCCCGCTGATCGACGCCCTGTGCGCCAAAGGCGTGACCGTGGGCCTCCCCATCATGCACAAGGTGCGGCAGCCGCTGGTGTTTCGCGCCTTCACACCGGGCGACGACCTCGTCAAGGGACCGTTCGGCCTGCAGGAGCCTTCGGACGACAAGCCGCTGCTCACGCCGGACATCGTGTTTTCACCGCTCGCCGCTTTCGACCGCAGAGGTTTTCGGCTCGGCTATGGCGGCGGCATCTACGACGCCACCTTGTCGGGGCTGCGGGCGCGGGGCAAGGTCGTCGCCGTCGGGCTCGCCTATGCCTGCCAGGAAGCCGAAGCCATCCCCACCGAGCCGCACGACCAGCGGCTCGACCATCTGCTCACCGAACGCGATCTGATCGCCCTCGCCTGAGCCGCAGCCGGATCGGCGTCGGCCCCGCGCCATTGACAGGGCCGGGCGTGACTGATCTATGCAGCGAAAACCGAACAGTGAATGGCGATGCGCCCAGATTTCTCGCTACTCTTCGCCCAATGGGGCGAGCCTTTCGACCGCGCCTGGCGGCACCGTGAACTCATCCGCGCCGTGGTTCGACGCGAGTTCATCTCGCGCTTTCGCGGCTCGATTCTCGGGCCGGCCTGGGCGGTGCTGTCGCCGCTGCTGATGATGCTCACCTATACGATGATTTTCACCCTCACCGTGCCGGCGCTGGCGGAGGGCAAGACCACCGCCGATTACGCTGCAGGCGTGTTCATCGGCCTCATCCTGTTCAACACCTTCAGCGAACTGGCCTATCGCGCACCGATGCTGCTGCACGAGCACGTGAACTTCGTGAAGAAATCGATCTTCCCGAGCGAGACCATCGCCTGGACGGCGACGATCCGCGGCTTCATCTATTCCGGTGTCGCCTTCGGCGTTTACATCGCCTTCCGCCTCGTCACCGCCCATACGTTGCCGTGGACGATCCTGCTCACGCCGCTGCTGATCATTCCCTTCGCCCTGTTCATCCTCGGCATCGTGTGGTTCCTGATGGCGCTGGGCGCGTTCACCCGCGATGTCGCGCACATCATGGCGTCGATCGTGCCGGTGCTGATGTTCGCGACGCCGGTGTTCTACCGGCTTGAGGCGCCCATTCCGGCCCATGTCGCGCTGCTGCTGCGGATCAACCCGATCGGCGATTACATCGAGATGTTCCGCGATCTGGCTCTCGACGGGCGCGTGCCAAACGTCTTCGCCTGGCTCGTGCTCACCGCCGTCTCCTATGCCGTGTTCTATTATGGCTACAAGTTCTTCATGCGCTACAAGTCGGTCATCGTCGACGTCATCTGAGCCCGGCATCCGCCGCGAGGGCCGGGCAAGGCGTTCGGGCGTGCGTCGTTTCACGGTATGGCGAGGCGGCGCCGGCTGCGAGACGCCGCCGGCCCGTGTTCACGCCAGACGCAGCTTCGGCCGCTCGGCGGCGCGCAGGCGATAGACCCCTTCGGGAGCCGCCTGTTCGATCGGCGCGCCGGTGTCGCCGGGGCTCTCGGCGGAACCAAGGAACAGATAGCCGTCCGGGCGCAGGGCGCCGGACAGGCGCCACAACACGTCGCGCCGCGCGTCGGCGTCGAAATACATCAGCACATTGCGGCAGAAGATCACGTCGAAGCGACCGAGTTCGCCAAATCCGTCGAGCAGGTTGAACTGGCGGAACTGCACCATGGCGCGAAGCGGCTCGCTGACCCGCCAGGCGCCTTCGTCACGCTGGAAATAGCGCAGCAGATTATGGGTCGCGAGCCCGCGCTGCGCCTCGAACTGGCTGTAGACGCCCTTGCGCGCCGCTTCGAGCGCCGACATCGAAAGATCGGTCGCGAGAATGCTGACGTGCCATCCGCGCAGCGCGCTCGACAACTGATCGAGCGTCATGGCGAGAGAATAGGCTTCCTGCCCGGTGGAACAGGCCGCGCACCAGATGCGCAGGCGCTTTTCGCCGGCGCGGGCGGCGATGATTTCGGTGAGCACGCGGTCGCGTAACGTGTCGAAAGCCGGGCGATCGCGAAAGAACGAGGTTTCGTTGGTAGTCATGGCGTCGATGGCTTCCCGGATGAGGCCGGCGTCTTCTCCGCGTTCGAACCGCGAGAGGAAGTCCGAAAGGTCGGCAATGTCACGTTCGCGCATCAGCGGCGCGATCCGGCTCTTGACGAGATAGTCCTGGTCGGCGCGCAGCGCGATGCCGGTTCGCGCTGCGACTTCGCGGCGCAGACGCGCATACAGGAACTGGGTGCGCCCGTCTTCGGGCGGTAGATCTGAACAACGCATGGCAAACGACCCAACTCGGCGCGACGATCGCCGGCGCTTCGACGCCGACCCCGCGCGCAACGCTCACGCCGCCCCGCTCGCGCGGGGCGTCGATCACACCAGACCGATTTCTTCGAACTTCGATTTCACGATGTGCTGATCGAAGGGCTTCATGATGTATTCGTCGGCGCCGGCGTGCATCGCCTTGGCGATGTGGCCGACTTCGTTCTCCGTCGTGCAGAACACCACTTTCGGCTGGGCGCCGCCCGGCATCTTGCGCAGCGCGCAGAGGAACTCGAACCCGTCCATTTCCGGCATGTTCCAGTCGAGCAGGATGGCGTCGGGCATAGACTGTTCGCACGCTTCGAGCGCCGCGCGGCCGTCGCCGGCCTCGGTGGTGCGGAAGTGCAGGCCTTCCAGGATGCGGCGGGCCACCTTGCGGATGACTGCGGAATCGTCGACGACGAGGATCTGCTTCATTGCTTTGCTCCGGTTTTGGAATTGGGCGAGGCGCCGTCGAATGCGCCGGTTTCGCCCGATCGCGAAATCCTGCGCAGCAGCGCTTCGGGATCGAGGATCGAGAGAAAGCCATCGTCCATGCGATAACAGGCGCTCATCAGCACGGAAATGCGCGGATCGATGTGGGGCGGGCTGGCGATGCGGTTGTCTTCGCCGCTGACCACGACATCGCCGGAGTCGTCGATGAGCAGCGCATAATCCTCACCGTTGATCTCGACGCCGGCGGCGAGCGTCGACACCGGCTCTTCGCCGCGATCGAGCCACAGGCAGCGATCGACGTGGATGACGGTGACGATGCGGCCCCGCAGATTGGCGAGGCCGGCGATTTCGCGCGGCGCCAGAGGCACAGGGGTGAGGCGCTCGATCCGGAACACGGTCTTGACCGCATCGACCGGCAGACCGATGACCTGGCCGCAGACGCGCACCACGAAATGCCGCGCCTGCACGGTTTCCGGCGCGCGCCCGCCACGTTGCCGCGAATAGCTGAAATCGGCGTGATCGAAATTCATGCGGCGAGCTCTTTCATCACACGCGTTTCGATCGCATGCGCCGCCGCCGCCCCGCTCTGCAGCACTTCCTCCAGCACGGCGAGCAAGGCGCGCCGGTCGAATTTTCCGGCGATGGCGCGCACGCCGCACATTTGCGCCGCTTCGCTGATCTTCACGGAGGCCTGCGGCGCCAGCGCGACGACCGGCAGATCGGCGAGGCCCGGGCGCGCCAGCACGGCGCGCGCCAGCGCGTAGCCATCCATTTCCGGCATGTCGATGTCGGTGACCAGCGCCTGGATGTCGAGGCCCTTTTCCAGAAGCTGCAGGGCTTCCTGCCCCGATTCGGCGACAGTCACGACATAGCCGTTCGACATCAGCGCGAGATTGAGCATGTCGCGGAAGAACTGCTTGTCGTCGACCAGAAGAATGTGCGGGCGCCGGTCGACGCCATGCGCCAGCGCGCCGGGGTTGGCGCGATCGATGTAATAGGTGATGTCGAGCAGATCGACGACGGCGCCGCCCAGATTGACCGAGCCGATCATCCGGCCGGTGGGGTCGGCGCGCTGAAGCTCGAGACGTTCGGCCGCGACATCGACGATTTCCTCGACCAGCAGCGCCAACGCCTGACCGGCGCCAGCGAGGATCAGCACCGGATAGACAGGCTTCGTCCACGCGACGCCATCGACGGCGGGAATCACCGGCAGCAGCCTGTCTTCGTGCATCAGCAGGAAATGATCGTCGCGCGGTGACAGAAGCGCGGTTTCGACTTCCTCGATGCGCATGACCAGCGACATCGGCAGCGCTTTCAGGGGCCCGTCGCCGGCGCGCATGATCACGATGCGGGTCTTCTGGCGTTCCGGGCTCCAGGCTTCGGCGGCCGCCGGCAAGAAGTTGCGGACGTTCTTTTCGAGACCGGCGCGCTCCACCAGCACGGCAGGATCGAGCAGCAGCACCACCGATCCGTCACCCAGAATTGTCTGGCCCGAGAAAATGCCGAGCCGCGCCAGCACGCCGACCAGCGGCTCGATCACCACTTCCTGCACATCGGCGATGGTTTCGACCAGCAAGCCGAACCGCACCGCGCCGACACGCAGGATGACCGCGAAGCCCGGCTGGTTCCAGTCCTTCGGCTTCTTCGACAGTTCGAGCGTGCTGGCGAGATGCAGCAGCGGCAGGGCTTCCCCGCGCAATTGCAGGACCGGCGCGTCGTAGATCAGCCGCACGGCATGTTCGAAGCCTTCGCCGACGCCGACCACTTCGACGACCGCGATCTGCGGAATCGCGAAGCGCGCGCCGCCGCAGGACAGGATCAGCGCCGGCGCGATCGCCAGCGTCAGGGGAATGCGCATGGTCACTGTGGCGCCGCGGCCGGGCGTCGAATTGAGCGACACGGTGCCGCCGATCGACTGGATGTTCTCACGCACGACATCCATGCCGACGCCGCGGCCGGAGACCTTCGAAATTTTTTCCGCCGTGGAGAAGCCGGGCAGCATGACGAACTGGTAGATGTCGCTTTCCGTCATGCGATCGAGCATATCGCGCGTCGCGAGGCCCTTCGCCACCGCCTTGTCGCGAATGCGGGCGAGATCGAGACCGCGTCCGTCGTCCTTGACTTCGATAGTGATCTGGCCGGCGTCATAGGTGGCGCTGACGCGGATCGAGCCGGCCTCCGGCTTGCCGGCGGCGACGCGTTCCGGGACGCGCTCGACGCCATGGTCGGCTGCGTTGCGGATGATGTGGGTGAGCGGCGCGCGGATCAGTTCGATGACCTGCCGGTCGAGTTCGGTCTCGGCGCCGATCATGGTGATCTGGATGTTCTTGCCCAGGTCGATCGACAGATCGCGCACGAGTCGCGGCAGCGTGGAGAACAGTCGGGCGACCGGCTGCATCCGCACGCGCATTACCGTGTCCTGCAGATCGCTGGTGACGGCCGACAGGTTCTGGACCGAGGACTTCACCGCTTCGTCGGCGCCGTCGCTGGCGATTTCCAGCAGCTGATTGCGGGTCAGCACCAGTTCGGACACGATGCCCATCAGCCGGTCGAGCATGCCGACCGAGACGCGAACGGTTTCACCGGCGCGCGAGGTGTGATGGGCGGCGGGCGGATCGATGGTCGCCGCAGCGGGGAGGCTCGGTTCGGGAAGGGGCGCTGTCTCTTCGACGCGCGCGGCGGGGGCCGGCGACGCCGTCTCCGTCAGCTTGCGGACGGTCGCCTCCAGTTCGGCGACGAGATCGGCGTCGTCGCCGATGGGCTCGGCTTCGCCGGCGCCGGTGTCGTCGATGAGCATCGACAGGCGGTCGACCACTGCGAGAATGAGAGAAATCTGCTGCGGCGTCGGCGTCGCGCCGTCCCGCAGGCGACCGATCAACGTTTCGGCGCAGTGCGCCAGCTTGCCGATGCGCGGCAGGGACAGGAAGCCGGAGCTGCCCTTGATGGTGTGGATGTGCCGGAAGAGACTGGCGATCAGCGCGGCGTCGCCGGGATTCCGTTCGAGACGCACCAGTTCCGCCGACGCGGCGTCGACATGTTCGGTGGCCTCGACCAGAAAGTCCTTGAGCAGATCGTCCATATCGGGTCTCTCGCCGCGGTGCCGGCGTCGAGGTTGGATACTGGACCAATTCCGTTAAGAGAGATGAAATCCCGAATGTCAGTAATTCAGTGTTTCACGCCGCAGGAAAACTCGCCGTCGCGCAGACGCGCGGGAAGGCCTGCGGCGAATGTCGCGACAACATCCTCGCCATAGGTGGCGACCAGTTCGCGCAGGGCGGCGAACAGCGCGGCATGGGCGAAGGAATCGCTCTCGATGCCTGCGAGGATCGCTTCCGCGAAAGCCTCGGTCACATAGGCGAGGGCCTCGCGCTGCTGTTCGGCGGCGGCATCTTCGAAGGAGGCGAAGTCGAATTGCGTCATGGGGTCACTCTAGACAACGGCGGCGTCGCTGGCGAGGCGCGGCTTGCCAAACGGTTAATTCACAGTCGGCAGTTTGTTTACGGTTCTCCGTAACGCCAGACCACGTCGTGTGCGAGGCGCGCGGCTTCGTCCATGTAGCGCTGCGCCGCCAGTCGCGCATTGTCGGTGCAGACCCGATAGGCGCGCTCGAAACCCCGGAATCCCTCGTTGAAGGCGACAGTCATCCGTTCGCGCCGCGCCTCGGTTGCGCCTTCGGCTTCGAGCAGCGCTGTGGCCCTCGCCCGCCACTGCGGCGCGTCTCTTTCGGCGCAAAGGTCGCGCAGATAGCTCAGCGCCCCGAGCGCTTCCTCCAGCCGCAACAGCTGGAGCTCGAACGGCGGCGGCGGGGGGCCAGTCGGCGTCGTCACGGCGGGCGGCGCTTGCGCCGGGCGCGCACCCAGCGGCGCAGGCGTGAGCGTCAGCGCGCAGATCAACGCCGTGGCCGCGCCTCGTCTCATGGATAGAGCTGCTGCCGCGACCAGGGCGCGTCCGCTCCCTCGCGGGTGAACCGGATGCGGTCGTGCAACCGGAAGGGGCGGTCGATCCACAGCTCCATCGAGGATGGAACGATACGATAGCCGCGCCAGTAGGGCGGGCGGGGGATGTCGCCGATGGCGTATTTCGCGGCATGGAGCGCCACGGATTTTTCCAGCGCGAAGCGGCTTTCGAGCGGGCGCGACTGCTGGCTGGCCCAGGCGCCGATGCGGCTGTCGCGCGGCCGGCTGGCGAAATAGGCGTCGGAGGCGGCGTCGCCGACGAGTTCGACCCGGCCGCGCGCGCGCACCTGTCGGCGCAGCGATTTCCAGTGGAACAGCACGGCCGCCTGCATGTTGGCGGCGAGCTGTGTTCCCTTGGCGCTTTCGCCGTTGGTGTAGAAGACGAAACCCGCCTCGCTCCACTCTTTCAGAAGAACCATGCGCATGTCGGGGAGGCCGTCGGCGTCGGCCGTCGCCACCGCCATCGCCTCCGGATCGTTGATTTCGGACGCTTTTGCCTCCTCGAACCATTTGCCGAACAGGGCGAAAGGCTCGGTCGCGGCGGCAAGGTCACTCGGCGTTAACGCATTCAAGGGACAATTCTCCTTCTGTGTGTGGCGTCGACGATCCAGGTGACGATTTGCAGGTTCCGTGTAGACATAGCGCCGGCGGAGCGTTTCCTCAATCGAGACCGAGGCCCGGTTTCGGACTGGCCGTGGCGGCGGCGTTGTGTTGTGGCGCCTGCTCGATGCCTTTGCCGGGGTCGTCCCCGAGCGCGCTTTGGCGCAACGGCGTCGACGAGGCGCCCACCGGCTCCATAGCCAAGACGCCTGAAACGCTCTCCCCCGCGCTCGACGCCGAGGACTGGCGGCGGGCCAGCGCGGCGCTGGCGACAGCGCTCGATCCGCAGGGCGCCGGCGACGGCGTGAACTGGGACAATCCGAAAAGCGGCGCCAGAGGCGTCGTCGCGCCGGTCGGCGCGCCGTTCCCGAGAGAGGGCCGGGTCTGCCGCAGCTACCGCGCCGAGATCGCGACGCGCGGCCAGCGCGAGAGCGTCGAAGGAGCCGCCTGCCGGGACAAGACCGCCGAATGGACGCTGGACAGCGCTACCCGCAAGAAATTGTAACCTGTCAGACGCCCCGCGTCAGCCGGGCATATTCGTCGTCGATGGCGAGGCACAGTTTCCGCCAGACCGGATCGATGTTCACCTCCCGGCCCCAGTTGTAGAAAGCCTTGGCGACATCGGCGATGGTCTCGTTGATCGGCTCGCTGCCGCCGATCGCCATTTCATCGGCGAACAACTCGGGGAGAGCCGCGCCGCGCCAGGCGCTCCAGTGATCGCAGGAATATTTCGAGACGCCGCCGCGCGAAGCCAGCAGTTGCGGCGTGAACTCGGCAAATCGGCCATGCAGCGGTCCGTCCGGCGGCTCGATGAGATAAGCGTCGCGCAGCGCAAAAAACTTCAGATGCTGGATTTCATGGGCGAGGCAGCAGCCCATGCGGGCATATGTCATGGCGGGATCGTAATAGACCTCGATGGTCCCTTGCGGCAGCGCCTCCCCTTCGGGAACGAAACGTTCCGCCAGAAAATCGCAGGACTCACGCTTCGGGCTGAGCCAGACCTTCTCGCCGGGCCAGCCAAATTCGGCCAGCAGCTGCGCCAGCCACCGCTGCTTGAGCGCGAAATCGTCGGAGGCGGCGATCTCTTCCAAAGTCGGGGGCGCGGACGGCGGCGCGCCCGCAGAGAGTCCGAAAAGACGCGCGATCAGGCCCCGCATGGCGGCGCGCTCCGATGCGTCGCGCCGTCGTCGTGGGTGACGATCCAGTCGAACTGCGGCCAGTCGGCGGCGACATGGCCCCACCAGCTGCGTCCGTCGTCGCCCCGCGGCGAGCGGTCGTTGAGCCGCACCGCGGAGATGACGCCGGGATGCGCCTCCAGCGCCGACAGCGCCGCGGCGACCATGGCGCGTCCGAGGCCGCGTCGCAGCGAATTGATCTCGGCGAAAACAAGCTGCGGCGGATCGTAACCGCCGGCCAGCAGCAGCGCGACGCCGGAGACTGTGGGGTGATGCGCGCGGACGGCGGGCGGCCGGGCCGTCGCGGCGATGATTTCGCAGAAGTTCTTGCCGTGACGTGTCGTCGCGACCACGAGACCGAGGGCGCGCAGATTGGCGGCGATCGTTTCGCCCAGCGCGGCGATGGCGGGATCGAAGGCGCGCGGTCGGGCCGGCGGCGCGAACAGCGCCTTCAGGCCGCGCGACAGGCGGGCGCCGAGGCTGGTCATCACATAGCTCCGATCGCGCGTCGATGGCGGGCGAGCGGCAGAAATAAGGCGCGACGCGGCCGGTTACAACAGGCGCCGGCACAGGCCCTTGAGCAGGCGCCATTCGCCCGATTTCTCGCGGGCGATCAAGGCGGCGTCGATGAAGACGCGGCCCGGCTCCTGCTGCTCCTTGGTGAAGCCCACCGTGCAGGACATCGTCGCGGCGTCGGCACTGGCGCAGTCGAGGCCTACGATCTTCAACTGATCGTCGTGGAGTGCGGCGGCGCGCGCCGCCTCGCGATCATAGGCCGACTGCAATTGTCCCGTTGTCGGCGCCGCGTCGGATCGCGCGGCCGGCGCGAGGCCGAACAGCGCGGCGCCGGCGATGACGGCGAGCGCCGCCAGCGGCGCGGGTTTTTCGACGAAAAGCACGGCTTGTCTCCTGAATGGGTGCGAACGCGGCGCGAGGCCGCGTTCGCTTGTCTTGTGGTCAGATCGGCGAAGGAACGACGCGAATGGCCGACATCATCCCGCCGTCCTCATGCTCGAGGATGTGGCAGTGGTAGACGAAGCTTCCGAGTTTCGCGAAGGGGATCTGCACCACGATCGGCGTCACCTGACAGCGGCCGGCCTTGAAGTCGGCGACCGTGCAGGCGGCGGCGTCGGAGTTCGTCGCCGGCTGAGAACCGGCGCCCGCCACGGCATAGGGCAGCGGCGCCGTGTCCTCGGCGATGCCCGGCTGCTGCGCCGACGGCGACATCGGGTTGCCGGCATCGAGTGCGGTCGGATCGATCTTGCGGAACTTGGTCTGGTGGATGTGGAAATTGTGCAGCTCGGTCGTCAGATTGTACAATTCCCACGTTTCGGTCGCAGGCTTCTGTCCGGCCGCGAGCGGCAGACAGATCTGCCTGGACGGATCGAACCGGGACACGTCCTGGAAAGTGCCGGGAACCGGCTTGCCATTCTGGTCGATCTCTTCATAGCCGAGACCAAATATGGCGTTGCCGTCCTTGTCCTGACCGGCGCCGGCGCCACCCGGGACATTGGGGTTGCCGAAATAGATGCGGCGGCGGTGACCCGGCGCGAGCGGCGCGCAACCGGCGGGCAGCCTGGCCCTGGTTGCGCCGGGAACGGCGGCCTGGAAAATGCCGCCGGGCCCGGTCGTCGACGCGGCGTCGGCGGCGACGATGTGCACGGCTTCTGTCAGCAGCCACGGCAGGCCGGGCGCGAAGGACACGCTGGCGAAATTCACCGCCGGCCAGGGATCGCCCGCCGGGCCTGTGGTGATGCCCTTGGACATCAGCGTCGCCGTGGCGCCCACGGGCGCAGCGGTCAGCGCATTGTTGGCGTCACGCCAGGCGACATGGACTTCGGCGCGGGCAGCCGGCATCAGGATCAGTTCTGTCGCGCAGACGGGGGCCGAGCGATAGCTCTGTCGCATCCAGCGATTGTAGCGGCTGTTCCTGTCCACCGCGGCCGAGGAGCCGCAATTGGCGATCTTCATTCGGTTGCCGCCGATGGTGACAACCTGGCCGGCCGTCGCGCCTGTCGGGTAACTCACCGACACGCCGTCGATCGAAATCACCTGGAAGGCCATGGCCCGCTTCGTCTTGTTCTCGACGAGCTGCATATCGTAGGACGCCGCGCCCGAAGCATTGGTGAAGCGCCAGATTTCGCCTTCCGGCGACGACAGCGGAATCGACGGATATTTCTGGCCGTTGAGCGTGAAGAACCACTGACCGCCCGCAAAGCCCGCAGCAGGATCGCCGTTGCAGACGCCATTCAGCGGCGCAGCGCCTTCGGTGCAGAAGCCCGGATCCGGCTGAACGTTCAGCGAATGGTCGGCGAGCACCTGCATGTCCTTGATGACGAGGTGACGCACCCGCGATTCCGGGATCGGCCAGCGGCAGGCTTCGTCGGCGCAGGCATAGGCTGCGGCGGAGCCGATGCTGATGATGCCGGACATGCCCGCGCCAAGCTGATTCAGGGCGATGCCGTGCATGTGCGGATGAATCCAGAAGGCGCCCGGCGGATGGTTCGCGGGCACGCGGATGTCGTAATCGACGACGCCGTTCGACACGACGTCGCCATGGGCGTGCAGCGCGTCATAGGTGGTCTTGTCGATCTTGGCCGGATCGCCGTTGGCCGGGTTGAACACCGAGGTGAAGACGAAGTCGCCGTAGACGGGAATGGCGGGCGGCGCCACCGAATTGGGCGCCGCGGTCACGATCAGACCATGGGTGTGCAGATTGGACGGATTCAGGGCGAGCAGCGGATCGTCGTGGATGCGGGAAAGCGCCGCCGGATCGACTTTCGGCAGTCGGTTGACGAAGCGGATCTTCAGTTCGTCACCCGGCTGTAGCGCCAGGCGGAAGCCGCCATAAGCGCTCGAAGTCTTGCCGCCGGTCGGGCAGGCCGAGGCCGAGGTCGGTCGGGGACAGATGGTGTAGACCCAGCCCGTCGGCGCCGGAGCAGTGAGACCCAAGGCGGTAACCGGCTTTGGCTCGGCGACGATCATCACGTCGAGGAGGCCGTTCTGACTGGCGAAGACGGGCGGATCCAGCAAGGGCGCCGCGGGGGCCGCCAGTGCTGCGGCCGCCCCTCCGCCCATCGAGGCGGCAAGGGTTGCCGCAAGCATAAAAAAGCGCATGTTCTCAGCTCCAAACGGAGGTTCTGCGCCGGGCCTCGGCTGCGCTGCGGCGCGACGTGACCCGAAACGGAACGGTGGTTTGTCCTGATCCTGCGCAAGGTGTTGCTCTTTGATGCGATCAACGCATTTTTTACCGAGGCCGGACCTGTGACGGAAACAAGGCCGGCAAGGAATGAGCCATAAAAATCATACACTTGTATTTGTCTCGCTGGTCAAGAAAAAAATTCCGATCAATAGTATTCGCAGCTTCTGAGGAAGCGATTACTTTTTGAAAAGCATGGGAGCATTCAGATATTTTATTCGATAAATCAGTATGTCGACAAGAAAGTCGCAAAATATCACATCCGCCTGCTCCGGACGCCCGGGATCCGGGCAAACGAAACCTTCTTCAAAGCCCGCGCGCCCAGGCCGGGCGCAGCGGCGCGGCGTCCGGAGCGTCGATGGCGGCGCGAAGCTGCGCCAGCAACCGGTCCTTGTCCGCTCCCAGCGTGCCTTTCAGCACCAGCCAGTTGGAGGCGTGATCGCTGCGAAACACCGTGCGCCGCAGATCGAGCGCGGCGAGGAAGGTTTCCATTTCCCGCATCAGGCCCACGACATCGAGCGGCTCCCATTCCGGGAACTTCGCCCGCAGCCGCTCTTCGCCGAAGGGGAAACTGACCACGAGAGTCGCCAGAAACTCCGGCTGTGTCTCGCTCATCAGCCGCGCAGAATTTTCCGCATGCTGGCGCGACAGCGCCTGGCCGCCGAGGCCGTTGAGGATCATCACCGAGCGCTTGATCCCGGCCCCTCCGAGCTTGAGCAGCGCCTCGCGCGAGGTTTCGAATGTCTCGCCCTTCTCGATTTTCGCGAGCACCGCGTCGTCGCCGGATTCTGCGCCGACATAGACCATGCTGAGGCCGAGGTCGGCGAGTTCGCGCAGCTCCTCGACGGATTTCCTGCGCAGATTGCGCGGAAGGCAGTAGCTCGACACGCGGCGCACGCCGGGCAGATGCCGGCGGATCGCCTCCAGCACGGCGACGAGGCGGCGCGTCGACAGGGTCATGGCGTCGCCATCGGCGAGGAACACGCGCCGGGCGCGATCGCCCAGTTCTTCGCCGCAGCGGCGGAGGCTCTCCATCACCTCGGCCTCCTCTCGCGGCCGGAAGCGTTTCTGCGGCGCCGTATACATCTCGCAGAAGGCGCAGCGGTTCCACGAGCAACCATCGGTCACCGGCAGGATCAGCGACTCCGCCTCGCTGGGCGGACGGTAGACGGGTTCGACGTAACGGATGGGGACGATGGTCATGGAGGCCGGGGGATCGTTGGAGGGTGGACGGGAGTTTACCTCAGCGGTGGCGGGTATAAAGGGCATGCGGCGCCGACGGGCCATCGCTGGCGTCGCGGCAACGAACTTGCTACAAGGCCCGGCGGCGCCGCAATCTTCGGCGCCGGACCAAAACGAAAGCAGAGCCTTAATGCGCGTCGCTACGCTCCAGCGCGACACCAGCGAGACGAAAATCTCCGTCACGGTCGATCTCGATGGCTTCGGCGCGTCGGACATTTCGACCGGCATCGGCTTTTTCGATCACATGCTCGACCAGATCGCCCGCCACGCGCCGCTCGATCTGGCGCTTCTCGCCAACGGCGATCTGCACATCGACGGCCACCACACGGTGGAGGACGTCGGCATCGCGCTCGGGCAGGCGGTCGACAAGGCGCTGGGCGACCGCAAGGGCGTCGCCCGCTATGGAGACGCGCATGTGCCGCTCGACGAGGCGTTGACCCGCGTCGTCGTCGATCTCTCGGGGCGCCCGTTCCTCGTCTATAATGTCGCCTTTCCGGCCGAGCGCATCGGCGCATTCGACACGGAGCTGATGCGCGAGTTTTTCCAGGCCTTCGCCGTGCACGCGCGGATCGGGCTGCACATCGACAGCCTCGCCGGCGTCAACAGCCATCATATCGCCGAAAGCGCCTTCAAGGGTTTCGCCCGCGCGCTCGGCAAGGCCGTGACGATCGATCCGCGCCGGCAGGGCGTTCCCTCCACCAAAGGCACTCTGACCGCCTGACCGGAGACGTGAGCATGGCCGCCTTCACCGTGCATCTGCCGCCGGGCAAGCTGGCGCCGGACAGGATCGTGTTCCTGCGCGACGGCTTTTCCCTGTGGGCGCTGGCTTTCGGACCATTGTGGCTGGCGTGGAACCGCGCCTGGATCGCGCTCGTCGTCTGGGCGGCGTTCGTCGGTGTCGTTCTGTTCGCGGCGCTGCGCCTGCATCTGGGCGGCGCCGCCATGGTCGCGCTGCTCGCCGCCATGGCGCTCGGGCTCGGATTCGAGGGTGTGCGCCTCGTCGCCTGGGATCTCGCCCGCCGCGGCTTTCACGAGAGCGCAGTCGTTGTCGGCGAGAGCGCGGACGAAGCCGAGGAAATCTGGTTCCGGCGCCGCGCCGATGGGGAGAGCGCGTGAGCACGGTCATCATCGATTACGGATCGGGCAATCTGCACTCCGCAGCCAAGGCTTTCGAACGCGCTGCCCGCGAGACGGAAGGCGCGGCGCAGGGGATCGTCGTGTCCAACGATCCGGAGGTCCTGCGGCGGGCCGAGCGCATCGTTCTGCCGGGCGTCGGCGCCTTCGCCGACTGTCGCAGCGGCCTCATGGGCATCCCCGGCCTCGTCGAGGCGCTGCGGGAGGCGGTGGAGGGCAGGGGCCGGCCGTTTCTCGGCATCTGCGTCGGCATGCAGCTCATGGCGACGCGCGGCCTCGAACATGGCGAGACGCCCGGCCTCGGCTGGATCTCCGGCGACGTGACCGAGGTCGAACCCGCCGATCCGGCGCTGAAAATCCCTCACATGGGCTGGAACACGCTGACGCTGGCGCGGCCGCATCCGCTGTTCGAGGGAATCTCCACCGGCGACGATGGTCTGCACGCCTATTTCGTCCACTCCTATCACCTCGCCGCGCGCGATGGCGCCGACGTGCTGGCGCGCGCCGACTATGGCGGGGCGATCACTGCGGCGGTAGCGAGGGACAATCGCGTCGGCGTGCAATTTCATCCTGAAAAAAGCCAGAGACTGGGTCTCTCGCTGATCGGCAATTTCCTGAGGTGGCGCCCGTGATCCTGTTTCCCGCGATCGATCTGAAGCAAGGCCAGTGCGTGCGTCTCGCCCTGGGCGAGATGGACTCGGCGACGGTGTTCAACGACGATCCGGCGGCGCAGGCGCGCGCCTTCGAGGATCAGGGTTTCGAATATCTGCATGTCGTCGATCTCGACGGCGCCTTCGCCGGCGCCCCGCGCAATGGCGCCGCGGTCGAAGCGATTCTCGCGGCGGTGAAGATGCCGGTGCAACTCGGCGGCGGCATAAGAGACATGCGGACCATCGCCGGCTGGCTGGAAAAGGGCGTCGCCCGCGTCATCATCGGCACGGCGGCGGTCAAGGATCCCTCGCTGGTGCGCGAGGCCGCGCGGCTCTTTCCCGGCCGTGTCGCCGTGGGCGTCGACGCCAAGGACGGTTTCGTCGCCGTCGACGGCTGGGCGAAGGCGACCCGCATGTCGGCGCAGGAACTCGGCCAGAAATTCGAGGACGCCGGCGTTTCCGCCATCATCTACACCGACATTTCCCGCGACGGCGTGCTCAAGGGCCTCAACATCGAGGCGACGTTGGCGCTGGCGGCCGCCGTGTCGATCCCGGTCATCGCCTCGGGCGGCCTCGCCTCGCTCGCCGACATCGAGCGTCTGGTGCAGCCCGACTGCGCGCGTCTCGCCGGGGCGATCACCGGCCGGGCGTTGTACGACGGGCGCCTCGAGCCGGCGGAGGCGCTGGCGCTGATCCGGTCGAAGCGGGAAACGGTGTGACGAACCTCTGTCCGTTCTGGAGTTGCGGATGCTGAAATCCCGCCTCATCCCCTGCCTCGACGTGAAGGAAGGCCGCGTCGTCAAGGGCGTCAATTTCGTCGATCTGCGCGACGCCGGCGATCCGGTCGAATGCGCCATCGCCTATGATGCCGCCGGCGCCGACGAACTGTGCTTTCTCGACATTACCGCCAGCCACGAGAATCGCGGCGTGATGCTGGATGTCGTGCAGCGTACGGCGGAAGCCTGCTTCATGCCGCTCACGGTCGGCGGCGGCGTGCGCGTTCTGGAAGACATCCGCAATCTGCTGTTGGCCGGGGCCGACAAGGTGTCGATCAATTCAGCCGCCGTCTCCAACCGGCAGTTCGTGAAGGACGCCAGCGAGAAATTCGGCGCGCAATGCATCGTCGTCGCGATCGACGCCAAGCAGGTCGCCCCGAACCGCTGGGAAATCTTCACCCACGGCGGGCGCCGGCCCACCGGCATCGACGCTGTCGAATACGCCAGAGAAGTCACGGCGCTCGGCGCCGGTGAAATCTTGCTCACCTCCATGGACCGCGACGGCGCCAGGAGCGGCTTCGACATCGCCTTGACCCGCGCGGTGGCCGATGCGGTGGGCGTGCCGGTCATCGCTTCGGGCGGCGTCGGCAATCTCGATCATCTGGTCGCCGGCGTGCGCGACGGGCATGCCAGCGCGGTGCTGGCCGCCTCGATCTTCCATTTCGGAGAATATTCCATCCAGCAGGCCAAGCGCCATATGGCCGCGGCCGGTCTCGCCATGCGCCTCGACGGTCTGGAGGCGGCATGAGCTTCACTCTCGACGATCTCGCCGCCATCATCGCCGCGCGCCGCAGCGCCAGCGCGGAGAAGTCGTACACCAAAAGCCTGTTCGAAGCCGGGCCGCCGCGCATCGCCAAGAAATTCGGCGAGGAAGCCGTGGAGGCGGTGATCGCCGCCATCGAGGGCGATCGAACGGCGCTGACCAGCGAAGCCGCGGATGTGCTGTATCATCTCCTCGTGATGCTGGCCGCGGGCGGGGTCGAACTCGCCGATGTGCTGGCCGAACTCGAAAGGCGCACGGTGCAATCGGGTCACGCCGAAAAAGCGGCGCGCGGGCAGTCATGATCGAAATCAACGGCGCTCAGCTCTCGCCCTATCGCCGCTTCACCCGCGCCGAATGGGCGGCCCTGCGCGCCGACACGCCGCTGACGCTGACGCTCGACGATCTCGACCGCCTCAAATCCGTCGACGATCCGCTGTCGATCGAGGATGTGATCGCCATCTATCTGCCGCTGTCGCGCCTGCTTGCACTCTATGTCGCGGCGACACAGGGCCTGTTCAAGGCGACCCAGCGCTTCCTGGGCGCCGAAGATGGCAAGGTCCCCTACATCATCGGGGTCGCCGGTTCGGTCGCCGTCGGAAAGTCCACCACGGCGCGCATCCTGAAGGCGTTGTTGTCGCGCTGGACCAATACGCCCAAGGTCGAGCTGATCACCACCGACGGTTTTCTTCTCTCCAACGCCGCGCTGGAGCGCGAAGGGCTGATGGAGAAGAAGGGCTTTCCCGAAAGCTACGACAACAGGGCGCTGTTGCGCTTTCTCTCTGCCGTGAAAGCCGGCGAGCGAACGGTCTGCGCCCCGGTCTATTCGCATCTCACCTATGACGTGGTGGAGGGCGAATATGCCTGCATCGACCGGCCCGACATTCTTATCGTCGAGGGCGTCAACGTGTTGCAGGCGCCGCGCCGGTCTCGCGAGGCGCGGGACATCCCCTTCGTCTCGGATTTCTTCGATTTCTCGATCTATCTCCATGCTGCCGAAGACGAACTCGAGCGCTGGTATGTCGACCGCTTCCGGCGCCTGCGCGAAACCGCGTTTCGCGACCCGCGCTCCTATTTCCGCAAATACGCCGATCTCGATGACGCCGCCTGCACGGCAGTGGCCAAGGATATCTGGACTCGCATCAATCTCGAAAACCTGCGCCAAAACATCGGCCCAAGCCGCCCGCGCGCCAGCCTGATCCTCACCAAGGGCGCCGATCACCGGGTCGAGGAAGTGGCGCTGCGTAAATTGTGACGCCGATTCGGACGGTTTCCTGCGGACCGGCCGCGAGGGGGCCGGCCGTGCCTGCTTTGCGGAAGCGGGGAAGCCTTCGTCTCACGACATCCGGCGGACCGCCTCGCCCTTCGCATGCGCGCATTGACGCGCAATCCTGATCGATCCTGACATCTATCGGCCAAAAGCGACACAACCGAGGCAGTCGACACAATTCAGCCGTGATCGGGGGAGATTGATGGAGGGGCGCGGACGCTGGCGAGGCCATTGATATCCGGCGCGTTTGTGCAAGAATAGTTTCCGCTCCGTACCGAGATTGTCTCGACCATGCTCCAGCAGCGCGCGCAAATCGACTCGATTGAAAGCAACGCCGCGTCCGCGGCGGAGCGATGGCGCGCGGCGGGTGGCGGAAAACGAATCTCCCTCCACAACTATGCAGCATTTTTCGCGCTGGCCGACGCCGGAATACTGGTGATCGCCGGCGTCGTCCTCGGCCTGCTGATCGACAAGCCGGGCGGCGCATGGCTGCGTCTCGCAGACTGGCAGGTCTGGGCGATCGGCTTTGCGCTGTTCACGCACTGGGTCATGGCGCAGATGCTGAACGTCTACTCCACGACCACGATCTTCGCGCGCAACCACTCGGCGCAGCGGGTCCTTCTGTCCTTTTGCGCCAGTTTCATGGTGATGCTGGTCATCGCCGTCGCCACCAAGACCAGCGAGGCCTATTCGCGGCTCTGGTTCTTCTCCTGGCTGTGCTCCAGCCTTTCGTTGGTCTTGCTCGTCCGGCTGGTCGTGCTGGAGCACGTGCGCAAGGTGATGGCGGACGGGGCTTATGTTTACAAGGCGCTGTCGATCGGCGTGTTCTGCGATCCCGTCCACGCGGACGACATCCAGGACGAGACGAACAACGAAGTCCGCGTCGTCGAAACCTTGCGTCTGGCGTCGCTCGACGAGGTGGCGCTGCTCTCCGACCAGATCGCGGGAGAAGAGATCGACCGCGTCTACATCGCGACCTTGTGGGAAGACATTCCTGTTGTGCTGCGCAACATGCACCTGCTTCGGCATCTGTCGACGCGGGTGTTCGTCATGCCGGGCGGCGGTCGTTCGCGCCTGAACGTCGAGAATGTGCAGTTCCTCGGCGACCGGCCGCTGTTCTGCGCCATCGAGGAGCCCATTCACGGATGGTCGCTGTGGCTCAAGCGCCTGGAAGACATCGTCATTTCCTCCACGGCTATCGCCCTGCTGTCGCCGGCGCTCGCCGCCGTGGCGCTGGCCGTCAAGCTCGACAGCCGGGGGCCGATGCTGTTCGGGCAGGTGCGGGCCGGCTTCAACGGCCGCACCTTCAAGCTGTGGAAGTTCCGCTCAATGTATGTCGAGGATACTGACGACAACGCGGAGCGGCAGACCAGCAAGGACGATCCGCGCGTCACCCGCGTCGGACGGTTCATCCGCCGCACCAGTCTCGACGAGCTGCCGCAGCTGTTCAATGTGCTCAAGGGCGACATGTCGATCGTCGGACCGCGCCCCCATGCGCTGTCGACCAAGACGGAAGGCCGCAATCTCGAGGAGCTCGTCGATTATTACGCCGTGCGTCACCGCGTCCGGCCGGGAATGACCGGATGGGCGCAGGTTCACGGACTGCGCGGCGAACTCGACAGTCTCGAAAAGCTGCAAAAGCGCGTCGATTATGACATCGATTACATCGACGACTGGACCATCTGGCTCGACCTGAAAATCATCGTCAAGACCGCGCTGCTCGTCTTCCACGATCCCAAGGCCTACTGATTTCGTTGTACGCCGGCAGGAGCCAGCGCCGCTCCACGAACGTCACCGCGCGGCGACAGGCGGCGTCGCCGCGCGGTCGCCCCTTCGGCCCCGAAGCCGTTTTTCAGAATCACAGGGAATCCGCATGGCGGAAAGACATGTCGTCGATCTTTACGCGATCGACCTCGACGACGCGCGCTGGGACGATTTCGCCGATGCGCTGGACGCCGCCGAGGTCGAGCGATTTTCGAGGATGATCGCAGTCGCGGCGCAGGCGCAGCAGCGGCGCTGCCGCATTGCCCTGCGGCGCATCCTCGCGGAGCGGCTCGGCTGCGCCCCGCATGCGGTGCATCTGACGACCAGCCAATGGGGCAAGCCGTCGGCGGTCGGCGCGGCCTTCGACTTCAGCGTGTCGCACAGCGGCTGGCGCGGCCTCGTCGCGGTGGGGAATGGACCGCTCGGGGTCGATCTCGAGGACCAGAACGCCCGCAACATCGAGGCGTCGTCGCTGCTGCCCCTGGTGGCCCATCCGCTGGAGGAGGAGGCGCTGCTCGGAGCCGATCCGATCCGGATCCATGCCGCTTTCTTCCGGATGTGGACGCGCAAGGAGGCCTATTGCAAGGCGCTTGGCCTGGGGCTCGCGAAAGACATGAAAAGCTTTCGAATCGAGGACCGACCGACGGGCCTGGAAGCGATCGATCCGGCGGAGCCCGGCGGCCCGCGGTTCGTCTGCGATCTGCCGGCCCCGGACGGGTTCGCGGCCGCGCTGGCCTGCGGCGTCAGGGCGCCGACGCTGCGTTGTCGAAACGCGACGGGTATCGAAATCAAATAGCCGGCGGCGCGAGATACATCTCGCGCCGCCCACAATGAGAACCGCGATCAGGCCTTGGCGGCCTGATGGTGCGGGATGCCTTCCTTGTCGAGCAGAGCGACGAGTTCGCCCGACTGGAACATCTCGCGCGTGATGTCGCAGCCGCCGATGAATTCGTTCTTCACGTAGAGCTGCGGGATGGTCGGCCAGTTGGAATAGCCCTTGATCCCTTCGCGAATCTCGCCATCGGCCAGCACGTTGATGGCCTTGAACGGCACGCCGACGTGATTGAGGATCTGCGCGACCTGCAGCGAGAATCCGCATTGCGGCGCTTGCGGCGTGCCTTTCATGAACAGCACGACGTCGCTGCTGGCGATTTCGGATTTGATGCGTTCGTTGATATCGGTCATCGGACTTGTCCTTTCTGCGGGGAGGTCAAGGCTCCGCGCGGGGAAGAAATGTTTACGGCGCGAGGGTGGTGAGCTGCAAGGCGTGCAGTTCTGTGCCGAGCCGCCCGCCGAAGGCGGCGTTCACCAGCTGATGCTGCTTCACGCGCGAGAGGCCGCGGAAGGATTCCGAAACGACCTTCGCAGACCAGTGGTCGTTGTCGTCGGCCAGAGCCGTCAGCTCGATCGACGCGTCGGGCAGGGCGGTCTTGATCAGCCGTTCGATTTCGGCCGCGGGCATCGGCATATTGTCATCCTTCGATGTTCGAAAACGCACGGTCGTCCCCGGCCATATAGGCCGGAAGCGGCGTTTCGTGCGCCTTGCGCAGGTCGCTGAGCAATATCGGCGCCTCACCGGGCAGTTGCAAGGCGTCGCCCCTGGTCACGCCGAGGGCGATGAAGGGAACGCCGCGGAAATCCGCCTCGCGCAGCACGGTTTTCGCGTCGGCGTCGCGCAGCGTCACGAGATAGCGGCCCTGATCCTCGCCGAACAGCGCGGCGTGGGACGGCCCCTCCGGCAGCAGCACGATGTCGGCGCCGATCCCGCCGGCCAGCGCCATTTCGGCGAGGGCCACGGCAATTCCGCCGTCGGACACGTCATGCGCGGCGGAGACGCGGCCGGCGAACACGAGATCGCGCACGAAGTCGCCGTTGCGCCGCTCGGCGGCAAGATCGACCGGCGGCGGCGCGCCGTCGCGGCGCCCGACGAGATCGCGGGCGTAGACCGACTGGCCGAGCCAGCCGCCCGAGGCGCCGAAAAGAACGATGGTCTCGCCCTCGGCGGCAAAGCCCGTGCGGGCAGCCTTCGCGACATCGGCGATGACGCCGACGCCGCCGATCGCCGGCGTCGGGAGAATTCCGGCGCCCTGCGTCTCGTTGTAGAGCGACACGTTTCCGGAGACGATCGGGAAGTCGAGCGCTGCGGCGGCCTCGCCGATGCCTTTCAGGCAGCCGACGAACTGGCCCATGTAGTCCGGGCGCTCCGGATTGCCGAAATTGAGATTGTCGGTGAGCGCAAGCGGCGTCGCGCCGGTGACGCTGATGTTGCGCCAGCACTCGGCCACCGCCTGCTTGCCGCCTTCGTAAGGGTCGGCCGCGCAGTAGCGGGCGGTCACGTCGGTCGCCAGCGCGAGGCCCTTGGGCCCGTCCTTCACGCGAATCACTGCGGCGTCGCCGCCCGGCTGCACGACGCTGTTGCCGAGAATGAGATGGTCGTATTGCTCCCACACCCAGCGCTTGGAGCACAGATTGGGGGTCGAGAGCAGCTTCACGAGCGCGTCGCGGTTCGACATCGGCGGGGCGATCGACGCTGCATCGAGAATCGGCTGCTTCGGCGTCTCCACCCATGGACGGTCGTAGAGCGGCGCCTCGTCGCCGAGTTCCTTGATCGGCAGATCCGCCTTCACCTCGCCGCCGTGCCGGACGACGAAGCGCAGCGTGTCGGTGGTCCGGCCGATGATGGCGAAGTCGAGCCCCCATTTGCGGAAGATCGCCTCGGCCTGTTTCTCCAGCTTCGGCTCGAGCACCATGAGCATGCGCTCCTGGCTCTCCGACAGCATCATTTCATAGGCGCTCATGCCGGTTTCGCGGCAGGGAACGGCGTCGAGATCGAGATCGATGCCGAGATTGCCCTTGGCGCCCATTTCCACGGCCGAAGAGGTGAGCCCGGCGGCGCCCATGTCCTGAATGGCGATGACCGCTCCCGAGGCCATCAGTTCGAGGCAGGCTTCCAGCAGCAGCTTTTCCGAAAAGGGGTCGCCGACCTGCACGGTCGGGCGCTTTTCTTCGGCGTCGGCCTCGAAGGCGGCGGACGCCATGGTGGCGCCGTGGATGCCGTCGCGGCCCGTCTTGGAGCCCAGATACACGATCGGGTTTCCGACGCCCGCCGCCGCCGAATAGAAGATCGAATCGGCGCGGGCGAGGCCCACCGCCATGGCGTTGACGAGAATGTTGCCGTCGTAGCTGGGATCGAATTCGGTCGACCCGCCGACCGTCGGCACGCCGAAACTGTTGCCGTAGCCGCCGACGCCGGCGACGACGCCGGAAACGAGATGGCGGGTCCTGGAATGCGCCGGCTGGCCGAAGCGCAGCAGGTTCAGACAGGCGATCGGTCGCGCGCCCATGGTGAAGACATCGCGCAGAATGCCGCCGACGCCGGTCGCCGCGCCCTGATAGGGCTCGATGAAGGACGGGTGATTGTGGCTCTCCATCTTGAAGATGCAGGCGTCGCCGTCGCCGATGTCGATCACGCCGGCGTTTTCGCCGGGGCCGCGGATCACCCATGGCGCTTTCGTGGGCAGTTTGCGCAGATGGATGCGCGAGGATTTGTAAGAGCAGTGTTCGTTCCACATCGCCGAGAAAATGCCGAGTTCAGTGAAGCTCGGCGTGCGCCCGACGAGGGCGAGGATGCGCTGATATTCGTCGCTCTTGAGCCCGTGCGCAGCGGCCAGGGCTTCGTCGACGGCGGGTTCTTTCGGGGCGGCTCGCGTGGTCAAATCGTCGCACTTTCTCGGTCGGCGCAGGCGAAACGGCTCGCCGCGGGCGATGACGCCGGATTGTCGCGGATTTCAGCGCATCGCGAAACGCCTCGAAAACGGCCGGCTTTCGATAATCCGCATGATTGCGGAAGGCAACCGCTGTCTAACCTGTTGCGAAAGGGTCACATGTCCGAAGAATGCGCAGCCGGCGCCTTACTTTTTGACTTTCATCAAGTCGTGCGGATGAATTTCAAGGCACTTTGAATCCCGACTCGGCGCGACGCGTCGAACGTCGTCCGAAGTTGAGAATTCACACGGGGGATCCGATGAAAACTGTTGTCCGCGGCGCTTTTGCCGCTCTCGCCATGGGCGCTGGCGCCCTGTCGGCGCAGGCTGCCGATCTCGGCGCTCTCAAGGCTCCGCCGCCGCCGCCGCCGGTCGTCGACAGCTATCAGCCCTTCCAGGTTCGCCTGAAGGTCGGCGGCGTGATCCCGCTCGACGGCACCTCGAGAATCTACGACGCCGGCTCCTATCATCCGGCCCTGTTCGGCACGCCGCTCGCTGGCAGCGTCGGCCTCGCCACCGGCGTTTCCGGCGGCCCGGGCAGCCTCGCCCCCGGCGCCTCGACCAGCGTCTCCTGGTCGGTCATTCCGATGCTCGACGTCGCCTATTACCTGAACAAGAACTGGGCGATCGAAGCGATCTGCTGCGTTTCGAACCATCACGTTCAGGGCACGGGCATTCTGGCCGGCTCCAGCCTCGCCAAGACCTGGGTGTTCCCGCCGTCCCTGTTGCTGCAGTATCACTTCACGCAGTTCGGCGCCTTCCAGCCCTACCTCGGCGTCGGCGTGAACTTCACGACCTTCTGGGGCACCCGCGCCGGCAACAACAACTGGGCGCTCGCCTTCGCCCCGGGTTCCGCGCTTGGTCCGGGCGGCGTGGCCGGCGGCGCTCCGGGCGCCATCGCCAGCTTCTACTCGGCCAACATCACCGACAGCTGGGGCGTGGTCGGTCAGGCTGGCCTCGACTACATGTTCAATGAACATTGGGGCGTCAACGTCGATGTGAAATACATCATGATGGAGCCGAATGCGCACGCCAAGATCGTGGCCCTCGTGCCGGGCGCTCTCGGCGGCGCCATCAACCCGGTCTTCATTCCGGTGAACGCTGCCGTCAAGATCAACCCGCTGGTGGTTTCCGCTGGTCTGACCTACCGCTTCGGCGGCGGCGTCGTGGCTCCGGTCCTCGCCAAGTTCTGATCCCGGTCGGCATCTCGCCGGTCCGAAGCGTCGCCCTCCGGGGCCCGAGCCCCCGCCGTCTTCGGCGGGGGTTTTTTGTCGTCTCATTCAGGCGCGTCGCGGCTGGCCGGAGTGTCCTGCGAGCGGGATTCCGTTTCCCTGCATGCGTAGATCGCCCGGACAAAGCCGCCGTTGCCGCTGGCTATCCGGATACACTCATCTTTCCGCATCGCCCCCGTCATGACGGCGCTTGTCGCGGTCAACCAGGCCATGCCGATCCGCAACGGACGACGTCACTGGCGAACGCGTATTTCAGCATTCTGCTCGTTTGAAAGATGTTCCCACCAGCCTTTGCCTCTGGCATCGACAACGTCGCTAGCTGGCGTGGATGGTCGGGACAAGCCCTGCCATGACACGGGTGGATGGCCTTGTAAGTTTGATAACATTTGACCTGGAGGAGGGAAGGCGCGGAGGGGCGCGCCCGAACGGAAAACCTCACCGCGCAACCGCGACTTCGTTGTCCCGGTCGACGCTGCGCGCATGCTCACGCGGCTTCGCCATTTGTTCGAATAGTGATCTCGCGCCGCTGGGGCGAGAAGCCTGACAAGCCGCGATCTGGACAAGCCGAAACATGCCGTTCGCTTGCATCAGGCCATCTGCGAGACGTTCGCGCGCCGGAGGAGAAGCGCCGCTGCGGCGGCGCCGAAAGTCGGACCAGCATCGGCTCCAGGCGCGGGAGCGGCCTGTGGCTGCCGACAGCTCATCAAGGTCCGCCCGAGAATGATCGGGCGCGTCCGAAGTCTCCGACGCGGAGTGAGCGATGCCCAACAAAAAACCCCCGGCGTGAGCCGGGGGCTTGTCGAATTCGAGGGTCGGGCCTGAGCCAGACCCTCGCAGCGCGAAAGCGCCGGATCAGAACTTCGCCAGGACCGGAGCCGAAGCGAAGGGATTGAAGTGCCAGTTCAGGCCAGCGCGGACCGTGTGGAAGCGGGTCTCGCTGGAGCTGACCGAAGAGGCCGCAAAGCCGGCCGGGGTGCCGATGCCGAACGCCGAGGTGTTCGAACGACCCAGATCGACATACAGATATTCGACCTTGACCGACCACGCCGGGAAGGCGCTCGGCGACCACTCGACGCCGCCGCCGGCGGTCCAGCCGGTGCTGGTCTGGTCGAACGTGCCGCGACCAGCGGTCACGCCCGGGACGATGCCGGCCGGGGGCGGCGTAACGATCGCCGAGTAGCTGTGAGCGTCGACAACCTGGCCGTAGGCGAAGCCGCCGGTGCCGTAAACCAGGAAGTTGGTCCAGCCGGGCAGCGTCACGCCGAGGCGGCCACGAACCGTGCCCCACCAGTCGACGTTCTTCGAGGTGTTGACCGAACCGAAGTCCGCAACGGCGCCGCCGAGGCCGGGAATGGCCGAGAAGCCGCTGGCCGACGACCGGATGTCGGCAGCCTGGATGTCAGCTTCGACGCCGACGACGAACAGAGGGGTGATCTGGTAGTTGTAGCCGATCTGGCCGCCGCCCGTCACGCCGCTGAGGTCGTTCGGGAGGTTCCACGAGGGACCGCCCACGACAACGCCGGCAACCGTGCCGGTGCGCCACAGCTGCGAACCGGTCACGGAGTCGCCGTTGCCGAAGCCGTAGCCGATGTTGATACCGCCGTAGAGGCCGTTCCAGGAGAAGGACGGCGGCGGGACGTAAGCCGGCGGCGGGCCCTTGCGGGAGGGAAGATCGGCAGCGAGGGCCGAGCCCGCGGTCAGAGCCAGCGCGATGCCGGCGGCGATGGAGAGTTTGGACATGGTGCGCCTCGTTTCAATAATTCGAGTGTCGATCGATTTGTCCCGGGCGACTGTCCGCGAAAGTCTTCAGTGAAGAAGTTCCGAAAGGCGCCCGGTATTTGCGCCGACTGATTAGGAGATAACCGCGGCGCTGCTTTCGGGTCAATCAATGCTTGGCCCTGTGGCGCCGGATATCGATGGTTTTCCGGGCGACGTGACAAATCCGCAACAGATGCGCCGGTGGTCCGTTGGTCGGCGACGGGCGGGCGCGAATCGTCGACGCGGCTGCTGTCCAAGGCGATGCAAGGACTTGCATATCGGGAGGGGGAGTCGCCCCGCGTCCTGCAGTCGGGATGTCGCGTCCTGCTGACAATCCGCGATCGCCGCTGTGCCCGCTGCAGTCGAAATGAAATGAGGCCGCCCCGGGAGCCGGAGCGGCCTCGTCGTCGTTCTCAGTAAAGCCCGCCGGTGCCGCTGCCGACATCGCGATCGACATCGTGCGGAACATCGAGTTTACGCGGTCCCCCGCCGCCTCCGCCGCCGCCCCCGCCGCTGTAGGAATCCGGCGGCGCCGTGCCGGGCTTGAACGCCCAGAGTTCGCCGCTGCCCGAGCGCAGGCCCGAATGCTGATCGACGGAGATCAGCTTGATGCCGGGCGGCACGCGGAACGGCGCGTCGGGCTTGTCCTTGAGGGCCATGGTCATGAAGTCGCCGAAGATCGGCGCGGCGTAAAGAGCGGCCTGGGCGTGATCGCCCATGGAACGCGGACGGTCGTAGCCGATGTAGACGCCGACGCAGAGATCGGGCGAGAAGCCGACGAACCACAGATCCTTGGCTTCGTTGGTTGTTCCTGTCTTGCCGGCGAGGTGGCGATTCAGCGATTTCAGCCGCGCGGCGGTGCCACGCTGGGTGACATGCTCCATGATCGAGGTAATCTGATAAGCGGTCAGCGGATCGAGCACCTGTTCGCGATTGTCGATCAGCTTGGGCTCGTTCTGGTCCTCCCACTTCGCAGCGTCGCAGCCGAGGCATTCGCGCTCGTCATGGCGGAAGATGGTGTGGCCCCAGCGGTCCTGAATGCGGTCGATCAGCGACGGGTGGATCTTCTTGCCGCCGTTGGCCAGCATCGAATAGGCGGTGACCATCTTCATCAGCGTGGTCTCGCCGGCGCCGAGCGACATGGCGAGATAGGCCGGCATGTCGTCGTAGATGCCGAATCGCTTGGCGTATTCGGCGATCAGCGGCATGCCGACGTCTTTTGCGAGACGCACCGTCATCATGTTCTTGGAATGCACCACGCCGTAGTCGAGCGGATGCGAACCCGTGCCGTGCCCACCCTCGAAGTTTTCCGGCGTCCAGTAGCTGCCGTCGGCCTGCTGAATGGAGATCGGCTCGTCGAGGATCGACGACGACGGCGTGTAGCCGTTGTCCAGCGCCGTGGCGTAGACGAAGGGCTTGAAAGAGGAGCCGGGCTGCCGCAGCGCCTGCGTCGCGCGGTTGAACTCCGACTGGTCGAAGGAGAAGCCGCCGACCATGGAGAAGACGCGACCCGTATAGGGGTCCATCGCCACCATGGCGCCGGAGATTTCCGGGATCTGGCGGAGGCGCCAGGCGCCCTGCCTGCCGGCCATCGGCTCGACATAGACGACATCGCCCGGCGTCAGCGCGCCGGCGGGGCTGCGGCCGGTCCATTTCATGCCGTCGGCGGGGAGAATGCCGGTTTCGCGCTCGCGCGCGACCTCGCCCGACTTTTCGCGGCCGGGTTGGAGGCCAATTCTGGCGGAAGCCGCCGCGCTTTCCAGCACCACGGCGAGCCGCCACGGACGCGCGTCGCCGAGCGCCGGCAGAGCGGCGAGCGGGACGCCCCAGTCGCTGGAAATGTCGATGTGGTTCATCGCGCCGCGGAAGCCGTGGGCCTCGTCGAAGCGCACGAGACCGTCGACCAGCGCCTTGCGGGTCATCGCCTGCATCTTCGGATCGAGTGTCGAGCGCACCGACAGGCCGCCTTCGTAAAGCTTCTTTTCGCCGTAGCGCTCCAGCAATTCGCGCCGCACATCCTCGGCGAAAAAGCCCGCGACATAGGTGTTGGGCGACAGCACGCGCGGATTGACGCCGAGCGGCTCGGCCTTGGCCTTGGCCCCGTCCGCAGCTGTGACGACGCCATCGGCGACCATGCGCTCGATCACGTAATTGCGCCGCTCGATCGCTTTTTCGCGATGCTGGAACGGATGATAGTTGTTGGGCCCCTTGGGCAGAGCGGCGAGATAGGCGATCTCGCTCAGCGTCAGCTCGTTGACGGACTTGTTGAAATAGTTCAGCGCCGCGGCGCCGACGCCGTAATTGCCGAGGCCGAGGAAGATTTCATTGAGATAAAGCTCGAGGATGCGATCCTTGGAATAGGCGGCCTCGATGCGGAAGGCGACCAGCGCCTCGCGGATCTTGCGCTCATAGGAGCGCTCGCTGCCGACGAGGAAGTTCTTGGCCACCTGCTGCGTGATGGTCGAGGCGCCCTGCATGTGGCGGCCGCCCTGCACCAGCACGCCGACGGCGCGAACCACGCCTTCGAGATCGACGCCATTGTGTGTGTAGAAATTCTTGTCTTCCGCCGAGATGAACGCCTGCTTGACGATCTGCGGAATCGCCGAATTGGGCAGGAACAGCCGCCGTTCCTTGGAATATTCGGCAAGGATCGAACCGTCGCCGGCGTGCAGGCGCGTCGTCACCGGGGGCTCGTAATTGCGCAGCTGCGCAGTGTCCGGCAGATCCTTGGAGAAAAGGTAGATGACCCCGGCCGCCGCCACTGCGCCGAGCAGGAACACGATTGCGCCGGTGGCGAACAGGAACCCCAAAAATCGTGCGAACAACCGCATGAATCATCGTCCTCTCGGCGCCCCACGGCGCGCTGACCTAGGCGTTTGCGCGAACAACAGACCGCGCCGCGCGCAGGCTGTAACATCCGCCGCGGCATCGAATCCAGCGCTTTTAACGGCGCCGTCAGCGTCCGGCGGCGACAATCTCGTTCGTTTTTGCGCCGATTTTGTGATTGCGTCGCGGCATGTCGGCCGAAGCCCGACGCCGCGGCTTCAGCGCTCCGCCGCGGGGCCCGGAAGCGCCGCCGTCCGGTCGCGTTCGGCGAGGAAGGCCTCGATCGCTCCCGCGGTCACGTCGCTCGCCTTGTCCCGCCAGTCGCTGGAGGTGAGGCGAGCGAGGTCCTTCTCGCTCGACAGATAGCCGAGTTCGAGCAGCACGGACGGCACGTCATGCGCCTTGAGCACGACGAATCCGGCCGAGCGGGTGGGGTTCTTGTTGAGGCTCCCGGCCTGTTTCCACACCGAAACCAGCGACTGGGCGAAGTCGCGGGCGTAGGCGCGTGTCTCGCGGCGCGTGAGATCGAAGAGAATGTCGCCGACCTCCTCGGCGCCGTCGGCCTTTTCGAGGCCGCCGGCCAGATCGGCGCGGTTCTCGGTCTCGGCGATTTTCGCCGCCTCGGCGTCGGAGGCCTTCGCCGAAACGGTGTAGACGGTCGCGCCCTCGACATGGCCAGCGCCCAGCGTGTCGGCGTGGATCGACATGAACAGGGCGGCTTTGGCTCTTCGGCCGAAGCGCATGCGCTCGGCGAGCGGGATGAAGATGTCCTCGGTGCGGGTGAGAATGGCGTGGGCCTTGCCGCGCGCCTCGATCTTGGCGGCGAGGGTGCGGGCGAAATCGAAGACGATCTGCTTTTCGAGCTCCCCATGCTTGCCGGTCGCGCCCATGTCGACGCCGCCATGGCCGGGATCGATGACCACCACTGGTTTCCCGGCGGCGGCCGGCGCGAGCGGCGGCTGCGCCACGGCGTCGGCGGCGTCGGAACGCCGCGCTGCTGCGGCGGCGAAGCTTTTCGCGTCGGTGGGCGCGAGATCGATCTCGATCCGGGCGCCTTCTGCCTCGACCGATTCGGCGCGCAGAATTTTCGCGGGCCGCGCCAACTCCAGCACCATGCGCGAACGGCCCGGCGCGAACAGGCCGAAGCGGTAGGATTTCACCAGAGGATCGAGCGCCTTGCCGTCGGTCGACCGGCCTGCCGCCGGGTCGAGCGCGAAGGCGAGGTCGGGAAGATCGACGACGATTCGGTCGGGACCCGCCATCGGCCAGGCTTCGACCTGCGCCCTGGCCGAGGTTTCGACGATCAGCCGCACGGTCTCGCCGCGCCGCTCGAGGCGTACGCCCATGCCGGAAATCTTCGCCTGCACGGGCGCCTTGCGCAAGGCGGCGCGGGGGCCGAGACCGCCGACAGCCAGATCCTCGGCGCCGGCCGGGGCGATCGCGAGGGCGGCGCCGAAAACGACGGAAAGGAAGAAGTGGCGGGCGAAAGCCATGGGCGGGTCAGCTCTGCGACGGTCGAACAGGTATAAAACAAGGCTCGGCGGTTCTGGTTGACACAGCGTTAACGTCAAGCTCGCCGCAGCGCAAACGGGCGTTTGCGTATGCGTTGTGCCGCGCGCCCGGATGATATAATGTGCCGGTGGCTGGCTTGTCACTGACGCCCGAAAGCGTTAGAGCCCGCCGTCCCGCGGCCAGAACGAACGCCGCTCCCGCCACGCCACGGCGCTGGCGAAGGAGCCGAAACCGAGGAGCCACGGCCCATCCAATGGATTTTCTCAAGCCCCGGTTGATCCCCATGAACAGGCGCCGCCGCATCTATGAAGGCAAGGCCAAGGTCCTCTACGAGGGTCCCGAGCCGGGCACGCTGATTCAGCACTTCAAGGACGACGCCACCGCCTTCAACGCCAAGAAGCACGAGGTGATCGACGGGAAGGGCGTGCTGAACAACCGAATCAGCGAATATGTCTTCCAGAACCTCAACGCCATCGGCGTGCCGACGCACTTCATCCGCCGGCTGAACATGCGCGAGCAACTCATCCGCGAAGTGGAGATCATTCCGCTCGAGGTGGTGGTTCGCAATGTCGCGGCGGGCTCGCTGGCCAAGCGCCTCGGCATGGAGGAAGGCACGCAGCTTCCCCGCTCGATCATCGAGTTCTACTACAAGAACGACGCGCTCGACGATCCGATGGTGTCGGAAGAGCACATCACGGCCTTCGGCTGGGCGACACCGCAGGAAATCGACGACGTCATGGCTCTGGCGATTCGCGTCAATGATTTCCTTTCCGGCCTGTTCCTCGGCGTCGGCATCCGTCTTGTCGATTTCAAGATGGAATGTGGCCGCTTGTGGGAAGGTGACATGATGCGCATCGTCGTCGCCGACGAAATCTCGCCCGATTCATGCCGGCTGTGGGACATCAAGTCCAACGACAAGCTCGACAAGGACCGGTTCCGCCGCGACATGGGCGGGCTGGTCGAAGCCTATACCGAAGTCGCCCGCCGTCTCGGCATCATGCAGGAAGGCGAGCCGAACCGCTCCGGCGCGCCGCGACTCGTGCAGTGATTCGTGCGGGCGTGCGCCCACAGGCGCGCGCCCGTCGTCGCTGCGAGCGACCGGCGCCAAAGCGCCACACGCGCCGCAGGCGCCCACATCCGCGCGTCAACCATATTCGCAGATTCAACGACGCGCAGGGCATCGTCCGGACGCCGTCCAGCTTCATTTATTTCAATTCTTTCAATGCAGTCGCAGGTGTTGCAAATTCGTGACAATGCCGGCCTTTCGTCGTGGTCCGTCGTCGTGGACATAGCCAAGCCGCAAAGGCTTTGTTAAATCGACGAACCGGTCGAAACCCGAGGCCAGAGAGTGAAGAAACCCGCGTTCCTTCTTGCCGCGTCGATTTTCGCTGCCGCGCCAACTGGCGCGCGCGCGGCCGAGCCTGCGCCTCTGCCGCCGCCGCAAGTCAAGGAACAGAAGCAGGAAGGCTATATCGTCACGCTCAGCCTCATCGGTGCGGTCAGCCCGAGCTTTCCGGGGTCGCGCCTGATGCGCCCCTATCCGTTCCCGGCCCTGAATTTCCGCGAGATCGGCGAGGCCGAGCGATTCGCGACGCCGGACGACGGCTTTGGTCTCGCGCTCGTCGACGCCTACGGCTTTCGCGCCGGTCCGGTCGCCAACTTCACCTTCCATCGCGGCCAGCGCGACGGCCTGTTCGGGCTGCACAACATCAAGCTGACCCACGAAGTCGGCGGCTTCGTCGAAGCGACGCCCAGCGACAACTTCCGCGCCCGTCTGGAACTGCGCCAGGGCATCGACGGTCATGGCGGCTTCGTGGCGACGCTCGGCGCGGACTACCACCGCGGCATCGGCGCCTTTCACGTCTCGGCCGGTCCGCGGCTCAACTTCGGCGACAACCGCTACGCCAGCGCCTATTACTCTGTGACGCCGTGGGAATCGCTCCTCAACGGCCGGCTTCAGCCTTATACCGCGCAGGGCGGATTCACCGCCGCCGGAGGCATGGCCACCGTGCGTTACGATTTCAACGAGAAGACCAGCGCCACCGTTTATGGCGGCGCCCAGCGCTTGCTCGGCAGCGTCGCCGGGAGCCCGATCCCCTCCAACATCGGCTCGCGCGACCAGTTCTCTGCCGGTCTCGCCATTTCCCGCTCTTTCGAGGTGTTGTTCAAGCCCTGGTGATCCCCGGCGTCGGCGTTCGATTCGGACACCGCAGCAAGGACAGAAAATCACCCTCGGCAAACGGCAGCAACTGCCTTGCAATCGAGCAAACACCGAATTGGCTGAATTTACAGCACGGCGCCCGGCAAATGGACTTTGTCCGGCTCCGTTCAGGGGCGATGATCACGCGCGGGCGCGCCCGGATCGGACGCAGGCTGCGCCGGGCCCGTACCTGCCGGCCCAGCCCCACTCTTTTCATCACCGTGCAGGATCGCCGCGCTGGAGGCGCAGATGGACACCGTCGAAGACTTTCTCGCTCACGCCATCCAGCTCGAAGCGGAGGCGGCGGAGCGTTTCGGCCAGCTCGCCAACGCCATGGATGCGAGCGGCAACGGCCAGGTCGGCAAGCTGTTCCGCCGTCTGTCGGACTACTCCCGCCTGCACCTCGCCGACGCCAAGGCGCGTGGCGGATTCCGTGAAATCCCCAAGCTGACGCCGGCGCAATTCACCTGGCCTGATCTGGAGAGCCCGGAAACCGCGGCAATCTGGGCGGCCGATCCGACCATTGGCCGTGAGGAAGCGCTGGAGATCGCCCTCGAAGCGGAAACGGCCGGGCTCGACTATTACAAATCCGTGCTGGAGACGACCGACGATCCGGAAACGCGGATTCTCGCCAGGGAATTCGTCGACGAAGAGAAGGAACATATCGTCGAGCTGCGCAAATGGATTGCTGCCCACAAGGCCGGACTGGCGTTGCCGGTCGATCGCTGAGGTCTTTGCCGATCCGACGGAAAGCGGGCCGCAGCGCCCGCTTTTTTGTGTGCGGCCAGAACAGGCCATCGCTTGCGCTCCGGGGCCGGCGCGTTTATCGCTTCGGCCAGCAAGTTGGAGCCTGAGCATGAAAGCCCGCGTCACCGTCACTTTGAAAAACGGCGTTCTCGATCCGCAAGGCAAGGCAATCGAAGGCGCGCTGAAATCGCTGGGCGTTTCGGGTGTCGCCAGCGTGCGGCAGGGCAAGCTGTTCGATGTGGAGCTGGAGGCGTCCGACAAGGCGGCGGCTGAGGCCGAACTGAAGGCGGCCTGCGAAAAGCTGCTCGCCAACACGGTCATCGAAAACTATCACATCGAACTCTAGAGCCTTGCCGATGAAGACCGCCGTCATCGTTTTCCCCGGCTCCAATCGCGAAGGCGACATGGCGCGGGCGTTGCGGCAGGCCACCGGCCATGCGCCGCAGATGGTCTGGCACGCCGATCACGAGCTTCCCGCCGGAACCGACCTCGTCGCGCTGCCCGGCGGCTTTTCCTATGGCGATTATCTGCGCTGCGGCGCCATCGCCGGCCGCGCGCCGGTGATGGACGCAGTGCGCGCCCATGCGGCGCGCGGCGGCCTCGTGCTCGGCGTCTGCAACGGCTTTCAGATCCTGTGCGAAAGCGGCCTGCTGCCGGGCGTGCTGATGCGCAACGCCAATCTGCGCTTCATCTGCAAGATGCAGCATCTGCGCGTCGAGCAGACGAACAGCGTCTATACCCGCCGCTATGCGCCGGGGCAGGTGATCGAAGTTGCGATCGCCCATGGCGAGGGGAATTACGAGGCGGACGACGCGACCATCGATCGCCTCGAGGGCGATGGGCTGGTCGCCTTCCGTTATTGCGACAGCGCCGGCGTCGTCGGCGGCGGCGCCAATCCCAACGGCTCGCGCAACGACATCGCCGGGATTTACTCCGAACAGCGCAACGTGCTCGGCCTCATGCCGCATCCGGAAAATCTGATCGATCCCCTGGTTGGCGGCATCGACGGGCGCGGGTTGTTCGAGAGCCTCGCCGGCGCGGCGTGAGCTGCGTCTCGGGATTCGGAACCGAGTGATCCGCGGAGGCGCGTCATGATGGATGATCGCCGGAAGCTTTTACTCTTCGTCCGTCCCGGCGCGCGAGCGCTCGTTTTCGCAAGTCTGTGCGCAGGCGCCGCCATGGGACACGCCGAAGCCGCCTTGCCGCCGAAATATCTCGACGTTCCGAAAGTACGACAATGCCTGTCGGAGCAATCCGAAGGCAGTTACTCTGTCTTGTGCCGGCCGGGTGTGCGTCCTCGGCACTGTCCGAAATCCTCCTGGAGCGCTTTGCGCCAGCTGGAGGAACGTCAGCGCCCGCCAGCGTGCCGGGAAAACGATCACCAATAAAGTTTTCGCTGCTACCGCCGCCCGAACAGCTTCTCGATATCCGACAGTTTCAGCTCCACATAGGTCGGCCGTCCGTGGTTGCATTGGGCGGCGCCGGGGGTGGTTTCCATTTCGCGCAGCAGCGCATTCATTTCCGGCGGCGTGAGTCTGCGGCCGGCGCGCACCGAATGGTGACAGGCGCAGGTCGCCAGCAGATGATCGAGTTGCCGCGTCAGGCCGCGGGCGTCGCCTTCCTCGGCGAGCAGATCGGCGATGTCGGAAACGAGCCGCTTGCAATCGACCTCGCCGAGCGCGGACGGGACTTCGCGCGCCAGCACGGCGCCCGGTCCGAAGGTCTCGAGTATGAGGCCGAGGGCGGCCAGCTCCTCCAGCGCCGGAAGAAGCGCCGCCATGCGCGCGGCGTCGAGGTCCACCACCACGGGGATGAGCAGGATCTGCCGCTCCACGCCCGCCGCTTCGCGCTGGCGCTTGAGCTTCTCGTAGACGAGCCGCTCATGCGCGGCATGCTGGTCGACGATCACGAGCCCGTCCGCAGTCTGGGCGATGATGTAGGTTTCGTGCAGCTGCGCCCGCGCGGCGCCGAGCGGCGCGTCGAGATCGGCCGGCGCGGCCGGGGCCTGCGTCGCGTCGGCGCGCGCGGCCGGCGGGCCGGCGTCGAAAGTCGCCTGCGGGCTTTCGCCGAATCCCGCGGGCGCCGACGGCGACATGCGCAAATCCCAATTGGCGGGGCGCGGCGCGGCAAAGGGCCGGCGGGCAAGAAGATCGAGCGCGGTGCGGGCGCTTGTCCCCGAGGCCTTGTGGGTCTCGCGCGTCAGCGCCTCCTTCAGACCGCCGACGACGAGGCCGCGCACGAGGCCGGGGTCGGCGAAACGCACTTCGGCCTTGGCGGGATGGACATTCACGTCGACGGCGGCGAGATCGCAGTCGAGAAACAGCGCCAGGACCGGATGGCGGTCATGGGCGAGGAAGTCCATGTAGGCGGCGCGGATGGCGCCTGAAAACAGCTTGTCACGCACCGGCCTTCCGTTGACGAAGACATATTGCCACTGCGCATTGCCGCGATTGAAGGTCGGCCGCGCAGCGAGGCCCGACAGGCGAAAGTCGCCGCGCTCGGCTGAAAATTCGAAGGCGTCTTCGGCGAATTCCGCCCCGAGAATCTGCGCGAGGCGCCGGGCGCGATCGTCGCCGCAGGCGGGAAAATCGAGCAAGGTTCCGTTGTCCGCGCCGAGTCCGAAGCGCACGGCGGGGTGCGCCATGGCGAGGCGCTTGAACACATCGACGATCGCTGCGGTTTCCGTGCGGTCGCTCTTGAGGAATTTGAGCCGCGCCGGCGTCGCCGCAAAGAGATCGCGCGCCTCGATGCGCGTGCCGCGCGGCCAGTTCCCCGGGGTCACCGCGCCTTTGGCGCCGGCGTCGACGCGGATCGAAAAGCCGCAATCGCCGCCCGCGGGCCGTGTGTCGATGCGCAGATCGGCGATGGAGGCGATGGAGGGCAGCGCTTCGCCGCGAAAGCCGAGCGTGGTGATATGGGTGAGATCGCCGTCGGGAATCTTGGACGTGGCGTGACGCTCGATGGCGAGCGCCAGATCTTCCGCGCTCATGCCGCAGCCATCGTCGACGATGCGGATCAGCTTGCGCCCGCCGGCCTCGAGCGCCGCGTCGATGCGGGTCGCGCCTGCATCCAGCGCGTTCTCGATCAGCTCCTTGACCGCAGACGCTGGCCGCTCGACCACTTCGCCGGCAGCGATGCGGTCGACGAGCACGGGATCGAGCCGGCGCACGCTCACGCTGCCGATCCCGAATCGCTGAACGCTTCGATCTTCGCCATGGCCTGTTGTAGCAACCCGTCACCTTCGAGCCACATGAAATTCGGCAATTGATGGCGGGCGAAGGTGAACTGGCGCTTGGCGTAATGGCGCGTGTCCGCCTTGCCGCGAAAGATCGCTTCGTCGCGGCTCATGCGGTTCTCGAAAAAAGCGCACAGATGCGGGACGCCGTGAGCCCGCATCGCCGGCAAGGCGGGATCGAGGCCGCGCGCGTGCAAGGCGCGCACTTCGTCGAGCGCGCCGGCGTCGATCATGGCGTCGAAACGGGCGTCGATGCGGGCCTGTAGCGCCGCGCGCTCGGGCGCGATGAAGAAGGCGGCGCAATGCGCCAGATCGAGCAGAGGCGCGGCGCGCGCCCCCTGGAACTGCGCCAGCGGGCGGCCGGTTGCGGCGAAGATTTCCAGCGCCCGCAGAATGCGCTGCGGATCGGTGGGGCGCAGCCGCGCCGCCGTTTCAGGATCGCGCTGCGAAAGCTCGTCCCACAGCTGCGGGGCGCTCTTGCCCTCTGCCTCGGCGCGGATGCGGGCGCGCAGTTCCGCCGGCACGGCCGGCATGTCGGAGAGGCCCTGCAGCGCCGCCTTGAAATACATGCCGGTGCCGCCCGTGACGATGGGCGTCAGGCCTTCGGCGCGCACCGCCTCCAGCGTCGCGGCGAAATCCGTCAGCCAGAGGCCGACGGAATAATTCACTGCGGCGTCGACATGGCCGAACAAATGATGCGCAACGCGGCTTTCCTCTTGCGGCGTCGGGCGGGCGGTGATGATCCGCAGATCGTGATAGACCTGCATGGAATCGGCGTTGATCACTGCGCCGCCGAGCGTCTCGGCCAGCGCCAGCGCCAGCGCGGTCTTGCCCGAGGCGGTCGGGCCGGCGACGAGAATGGTCGAGGGGCGCATGCCCTTCATTGGCGGCGAAAGGGGCGGCATGTCAAAGGAAACCGCATGCGTCGCGACTTTTGTCGCCGCCGCCGGCGCGCTGGATGCGGCCTTGCCGGATGCGGCGCTGGCGGCGGCGGGCCCGGTCATGGCGCGGCGCGCCGAACTGGCGCCGGAGCAGGCGATGGACCTGTTCTTTTCCGCGGAGCCCGAGCGTCTTCCAGCCCTGCGCGCCGCGCTCGAGGCGGTCTGCGCGCCGCAGCGCGTGGATGTCGTCGTCCAGCCGGCCGCGGGCCGGCGAAAGGCGCTGCTGGTCGCCGACATGGATTCGACCATGATCGGCCAGGAATGCATCGACGAACTGGCCGATGCGCTCGGCATTCGCGATCATGTCGCGGCCATCACCGAGCAGGCGATGCGCGGCGAGATCGCTTTCGAGGGGGCGCTGCGCGCGCGCGTGGCGCTGCTGGCGGGGCTGCGCCACGAGGTCGTCGAGGAGATCATCGCAACGCGCATCACCGCGACGCCCGGCGCGGCGACGCTGGTCGCCGTGATGCGCGCCCATGGCGCCCATACGGCGCTGGTCTCCGGCGGCTTCACTTTGTTTACCGGGCCGGTTGCGGCGCGGCTCGGCTTCGACGAGACCCGCGCCAATCGGCTGGTCGTGGCGCGCGGCGCGCTGACCGGCGCGATCGAAGAGCCGATCCTCGGCGCCGCCGCCAAGCGCGCCGCGCTCGAGGAGATGCGCGCCGCGCGCGGCCTCGCCGTGGAGCAAACGCTTGCCGTCGGCGATGGCGCCAATGATCTCGCCATGCTCGCCGCCGCCGGCCTCGGCGTCGCCTACCGCGCCAAGCCGAAAGTAGCGCAGGCGGCGGCTGCGCGCATCGACGTCACGGATCTGACCACGCTGCTGTTCGCGCAAGGGTTTTGCGCGGACGAGTTCGGCGCGGCGCGCGCCTGAACAGTCGGATTTGTTTCCCCGCGCGTGGCGGTGCTACACAGCCGTTCCCACGCACGACCGGACATGAAACGCTTGCAAACGCCCAGCCTCGCCTCGTTCAAACGCATTGTCGTCAAGGTCGGCTCTTCGCTGCTTGTCGAGCCGAAGGAAGCTGCTGTGAAACGCGCCTGGCTGGAGCGGCTGGCTGACGATCTTGCCGCCCTGCACAAGGCGGGCGCGGATATTCTCGTCGTCTCGTCGGGCTCGGTGGCGCTGGGGCGCAGCGTGCTGGGCCTGCCGGGCGGCGCGCTGAAGCTCGAGGACAGCCAGGCCGCGGCCGCGGTGGGGCAGATCGCCCTCGCCCGCATCTGGGCGGAAATTCTGGCCGATCGCGGCGTGGTGGCGGGGCAGATTCTCGTCACTTTCGGCGATACCGAAGAGCGCCGTCGCTACCTTTATGCGCGCGAGTGCCTGACGCGATTGCTGGCGCTGCGGGCCATTCCCGTCATCAATGAAAACGATACGGTGGCAACCGCCGAAATCCGCTATGGCGACAACGACCGCCTTGCGGCGCGCGTCGCCACAATGGCCAGCGCCGATCTGCTGATCCTGCTGTCGGATGTGGACGGCCTCTACACCGCGCCGCCGCACGAGGACCCTTCGGCGCAGCTCATCCCGATCGTGCCGCGGGTGACGGCGGAAATCGAGGCCATGGCGGGCGGCGCCGCCTCGCAATATTCACGCGGGGGAATGCGCACCAAGATCGAGGCGGCGAAGATCGCCACGACCGGCGGCGCCCATATGGTGATCGCCGACGGCCGCAAGCCCGCGCCCATCGCCGACATCGCCGGGGGCGGGCGCTGCACCTGGTTCCTGACGCCCTCGAACCCGGTGACCGCCCGCAAGAAATGGATCGCCGGATCGCTCGAGCCCAAGGGCGCGGTCCATGTCGACGAAGGAGCCGGGCGGGCGCTGATCGGCGGCGCCAGCCTGTTGCCGGCGGGCGTGACGCGAGTGGAAGGCGGCTTCGCGCGCGGCGACTGCGTGGTGATCCGCAATGCGAAAGGCGGCGAAATCGGCCGGGGTCTCGTGACCTATGACGTCGTGGACGCCGCGAAGATCATCGGGCGCTCGTCGCGAGATATCGAAGGCCTGCTGGGTTTCAAGGGACCGGACGAGATCATCCACCGGGACGATATGGCGCTGAGCGGGGAGTGAAAGGTCCGATCCCTGTCCCGCTCTCGCCCCGCGGAAGTGGGTTGAGGAGGGGGCATTCAATGCGCCCTCAATCCAACCTGATCCCCAGCTCGCTCTCCCCCGCCTCACCCAGCGCCCGCATTTGCGCCAATGTCGTGTTGTCCAGCACATTGGCGATGGCTTCTCGCGCTTCCAGCATCAGCAGGCGGACGGCGCAGACGGTTTCGTCACGGCAGTCGTCGCAGCGGCGGTACACGGTCTTGCTGGCGCACTGGATCGGGGCCAGCGGGCCGTCCAGCGTGCGGATGATGTTGCCGACCCCGATATCGGCTGGCGCGCGCGCCAGCGTGTAGCCGCCGCCCTTGCCCTTTTTCGAGTGGACGAAGCCGGCGTTGCGCAGATCGCCGAGGATGGCGTCGAGAAATTTTTTCGGAATCTGGTTCGTGGCGGCGATGTCGGCGACGAGCGCGGTTTGGCCGGGTTCGATGCCGGCGAGATGCACCATCGCCTTGAGACCATATTTGGCTTTTTTGGTGAGCATGAAGTCCGCCGAAACCTGAGGCTGTTTCCTCCCTGCGGCTATTCCACAGGCGCGGGCGCCGCCGCAAGAAGGATTTTCGCGCCGGGCTGCATCGGCGCATTTTGCCGTCGGAGCGCCAGCTCAAGTGACATGGCACTGATAAAATTAGATTATCTTCATTTTGGCCGGGCGCTCGGCGTCATCGCGGTTCAGGCTTGACAAAAACGAGTAATTTTATCAACTATAGAAAAATAACCTCCCGCCGCAGGGCGCGGGAGCGGCGCGAAAGCCCGGGCATGGACGCGATCGATCTGAAAATACTGGATATTCTGCAGGAGGACGCCTCCTTGCCGCTCGCCGAGATTTCGGCGCGGGTGGGGCTCTCGCAGACGCCCTGCTGGAAGCGGGTGCAGAAACTCGAGGCGGCCGGCGTGATCGAACGCCGGGTCGCGCTGCTCTCGCCGCAGAAGCTCGGGCTCGGACTTTCCGTCTATGTCTCTATCGTCGCTGGCGAACATTCGGGCGATTGGCTCGCGCATTTCACCGGGGAAGTCGCCCGCTTTCCGGAAGTCGTGGAATTCTACCGTATGGCCGGCGACGAAGACTACATGATGCGGGTCGTGGTCGCCGACATGGCCGCCTTCGACGACTTCTACCGCCGTCTCATCGCCATCGCCCCGTTGCGAAAGGTCACCTCGCGCTTCGCCATGGAGCGCATCAAGGCCACGACGGCCCTGCCGTTTCCCGTTGCGCTGGACGACAGCGCCCGTGGTCGGCGCCTTGCCGCCGCCGTCTGATCGACGTTTGTCCGGAGTTCGAAGTGTTCGAAGCCCTTTCCGCAATCAACCCACTGTATTCCCTTTCCGGCTTCGTGGTGGGCGCGCTGGTCGGATTCACCGGCGTCGGCGGCGGCTCGCTGATGACGCCGCTGCTGGTGCTGGCCTTCGGCATCTCTCCCACCACCGCCGTCGGCACCGATCTGCTCTATGCGGCCATCACCAAGAGCAACGGCACGCTGGTGCATGCGCTCAACGGCACGGTGGACTGGCGCATCGTCCGCCGTCTCGCCGCCGGCAGCCTGCCGGCGACGGTGCTGTCGCTGGGCACGCTGCACTGGCTCGGCGCGGACGGCGGCCACGCCGCCAATGGCGTCATCACCTCGACGCTGGGCTTCGCGCTTATCCTCACCGCGGTCTCCCTGCTGTTCCGGCGCTGGCTGCTCGACCACATCGCGGCCCGCATGGAAAACATGAGCGAACGGCAGACCATGTGTCTGACCGCCGTTCTGGGCGCTTTCCTCGGTGTTCTTGTCACCATATCCTCCGTAGGCGCGGGCGCTATCGGCATGACCGTGCTGCTGGCGCTCTACTCCCGCCTGCCCACGGTCCGGCTGGTGGGATCGGACATCGCCCATGCCGTGCCGCTGACCTTCGTGGCCGGAGCCGGCCACTGGATGATGGGTGGCGTCGATTGGGCGCTGCTGGCGTCGCTGCTGATCGGTTCGCTCCCCGGCATCGCCATCGGCAGCCATCTGGCGGCGAAAGTGCCGGACCGCTTCTTGCGTCCGGCGCTCGCCAGCATGCTGGCGATCATCGGCTTCAAACTGACTATTTGAGTTCCACCGCTCAGGCTATGCCAGGCCAAAGGAGGCCCCCATGTCGCAGAACCCGCCCAGCTTCACGCCGCCGACAAAACCCGGACGCGGCAAGATCTACGATTCCATCACCCAGACCATCGGCGATACGCCGCTCGTGCGTCTCGACCGCCTCGCCCGCCACAAGGGCGTGACCGCCAATCTGCTGGCCAAGCTGGAGTTCTTCAACCCGATCTCCAGCGTCAAGGACCGCATCGGCGTCAACATGATCGATTCGCTGGAGAAGGCCGGCAAGATCGCGCCAGGCAAGACGGTGCTGATCGAGCCGACCTCAGGCAACACCGGCATTGCGCTCGCCTTCGTCGCCGCCGCCCGCGGCTACCGGCTGATTCTGGTGATGCCGGAGTCCATGTCGATCGAGCGGCGCAAGATGCTGGCGCTGCTGGGCGCCGAACTGGTTCTCACCCCTGCCGCGCAGGGCATGAAGGGCGCCGTGGCGAAAGCCGGCGAACTCGCCGCCGAACATCCCGGCTCCGTCATCCCGCAGCAGTTCGAGAACCCGGCCAATCCCGAGATTCACCGCCTCACCACCGCCGAGGAAATCTGGAACGACACCAATGGCGAGGTGGATTACTTCGTTTCGGGCGTCGGGACAGGGGGCACCATCACCGGCGTCGGTCAGGCGCTGAAGCCGCGCAAGCCCTCGCTGCGCGTCGTCGCCGTGGAGCCCGAGGATTCCGCCGTATTGTCGGGCCGCCCGCCGGGACCGCACAAGATACAGGGCATCGGCGCCGGCTTCGTGCCGCCGGTTCTCGATCGCTCGGTGATCGACGAGATCGTCACCATCGGCAACCAGACCGCCTTCGAAACCGCCCGCGATCTCGCCCGCATCGAGGGCGTGCCGGTCGGCATCTCGTCCGGCGCGGCCGTGGCGGCGGCGCTGGAAATCGCCGCGCGTCCCGAGGCGGCCGGCAAGAACATCGTGCTGATCATCCCCTCCTTCGCGGAGAGGTATCTCTCGACGGCGCTGTTCGACGGCCTGTGAGGAAAACGGGGCGCGCACAGCGCGCCCCGCTCGCCGCTAAACTTGCAATCGCACATTTCACTCGTAGTATTCGATCAAATTCTTCCGCACGGTGACCACGACGGGTGGAATGAGCAGCTTTTCGAAAAAAAGACGCCCCGGCCGTGAGCCGGGGAAGGAGTCGGGCCGCTCGAAGTCCAGCAACCTGCTGCAGGACGCCAATTTTGCCGCCTTCCTGCAGCTGGTTGCCGCAATCTCACCCGTAACGGCTTCCGAAACCGCAGTGGAAATGACAAGAAAACTGCGCTCGCTTTCGCGAGATGAAGACCGGTGACGTCTGCCGTCGTCCTGGACTCCGGTGTTTTCGACAAGCTTTTTCTGGACGAAGACGACAGGGGCGAATTTGTCCGGTTTCTGCAATTTGCTCGCGAGAAAAAGCTCAGGCTGATCGCGCCATCCCTCTTTTTATACGAAGTTCTCGCGGTCGCAGCGGCGACGCCGTTCGGCGCGACCGCTGCGCACGATCTCATTCAGGCTTTTGTGAAGGCCGGTTTTTCGCTCGTCGAACTGGATGGCCCGGTTATCGTCAAGGCAATCGAGATCGCCAACTTTGGCCATCAGAAGTCCGGATTTCCAACCTTTTACGACTTGAGCTACCAAGCTCTGGCGCTGCGCGAAGGCGGCGTATTTCTCACCGCCGACCAGAAGCATGCAACGAAGACGACACGCTTTGGCGGGATCGTCTTGCTTCGCGACCGGGAAGCGCATTTCTTGCGGTGACAAACTCCTTGCCGAATCCCGAAAAGCGGTTCGATACCCCCTGCATCGCTTCAGCAAGCGCTGCACATCCTCGATGCCGCACAGCCGCGCCTGCATGTCGGCCCGACTCCGCCCGCTGCGGCGTGAGTGACCGGGCCAGCGCCGAACGCCTCGCGCCGCGGCGCAAAATCGCCTATGTCACCTCGCCATGACCAACGCTCCTTCCCATCGCCGGCCCGACGCCGTCGACAGTGACGCCATGGCGCCGCTGGAGACGCTTCCCGTCTTCTTCGATCTCTCGCAGCGCCGAGTCGCCGTCGTCGGCGGAACCGAGGGCGCCGCCTGGAAGGCCGATCTCGTCGGCGCAACCGGCGCCGCCGTCGATGTCTATGCGGCCGAGCCCTGTCCGCGTCTGCGCGAGATCGTCGCCGCCAGAGCAAACGTCACGCTGCACGAACGCGCCTGGCGCGCGGAAGATTTCCCCGGCGCGGCGATGATCTTCGGCCAGACCTTCGACGACGCCGAGGCGCAGGCGCTGCGCGCCGCCGCGAGCGCGGCCAATGTGCTGCTCAATCTCGCCGACCGCCCGACCATCAGCGACTTCATCATGGGCGCCATCGTCAACCGCTCGCCGCTGGTGATCGGCGTCTCGACCGGCGGCGCCTCGCCGGTGTTCGCGCAGGCGGTGCGCGGGCGCATCGAGACCATGACGCCCGCGACCTTCACCGCCTGGGCGAAGGCCGCCAGGGCGTGGCGCCCGCAAATCCTCGCCTCCGGCCTCGATTTTCTTGGCCGCCGCGATTTCTGGCGGCGTTTCACCCGCCTCGCCTTCGCCCATATCGACCGAGCGCCGCAGGAGACGGACCGCGACGCGCTACTCGCCGAGGTGCGCGCGACCGGCGACGCCCCGGCGCGCGGCCGGGTGACGCTGGTCGGCGCCGGGCCAGGCGATCCCGAGCTTCTGACGCTCAAGGGCCTGCGCGTGCTGGCCGGCGCCGATGTGGTGCTGTTCGACGATCTCGTGCCGGCGGCGCTGCTCGATCTCGCGCGGCGCGAGGCGCAACGCATCAATGTCGGCAAGCGCGGCTATGCGCCGTCCACCCGGCAGGAGGACATCACCGCGCTGCTGGTGAGCCTCGCGCGCGAGGGCAAGAATGTGGTGCGTCTGAAGGGCGGCGATCCGATGATCTTCGGCCGCGCCAACGAGGAAATCGCCGCGCTGCGCGAGGCGGGCTTTTCCGTAGAGGTCGTGCCGGGCGTCACTGCCGCCTGCGCCGGGGCGGCGGCGCTCGGCGCCTCCCTCACCAGTCGCGAAACAGCGCGGCGCGTTCAGTTCATCACCGCCCACACCAAGGACGGGGTGTTCCCGGAGGATTTCGAATGGCGGGCGCTCGCCGATCGGCGAGCCACCACTGCGGTCTACATGGGCAATCGCACGCTGCCCGAACTCTCGCGCCGCGTCGTCGCCGAGGGCCTGCCTGCGGAGACGCCTGCCGCGCTGATCGAGCGCGCCTCGACGCCGCAGGAACGGATCATCCGCGGCACGATCGGCGATCTGCCGGCGAAGGTCGCGCAGGAGACGATCGAGGGGCCGGTGATGCTGCTGATCGGGACGGCGCTCGGCGAGAGCGGCTGACAAGATTTATGCTTGGTCTGAACGGATTCCGGAGTCGCGTCGGAATAACACCAATCCTCAGTGAAACGTCGCGCCTCCACCCTCTCCCGCGAAGCTGGGGAGGAGGCTCGGCTGCATCAATGAAACGAGTGCTTGGGTTCGCGCCGCTTCTGCTCCACCGCCAGCGGGCTGGCCTGATGATGCAGCATCCGCCAGCTGTCGCCGATGCGCCGGAACCAGTTGGTGGCGAGCAGCAGCGCGCCGCCGACATTCTCCACGCAGAAGACACGCCCGTCGTCGCCTTCGAGAAGACAGGATTCGTCGCTGGCGAGGATCGCTTCCTGATGCGGATTGCGGAAAATGTCGCGATAGGAGGCGAGAACGGCGGCCCGCGTCAGCAGCGCCGGCCAGCCGGGATGCACGCAGGACACCTGCTCCGGCGCCCAGAGCATGTCCATCGCCTCGAGGTCGCGCGCGCCGAAGGCGCGATAGAACGCTGCATTGGCGGCCAGCAGCCGGTCTTCGTCAGTCATGGCGCAAGAGCTTACCGCAAGCGCGCCGGAGCGCAATGCGGCGATCGCCAAAAAGCCGGACCGCCGGCGATGCGCCTTGCATTTGTCGCGATGGGCCGGCAGTACCTTGCCGGCGCTGTTCGTGGAGAAAGCGCCAGATGGCTTTTGGAGGCGGAAATGGAAGAACTGATTGCCAGGGTCGCGGCGGCGATCGGAGTCGAGGCCGGTGTCGCAAAAACCGCGATCGGCCATGTGCTCGGATTCTTGCAGAAGGAATTTCCCGAAGGGCCGGTCGCGGATCTTCTCGGCAAGATCGACGGGGCTCAGGAGACCATCGACGGCGCGGCCGATGCCGGCGGGGGCGGCGCGGGCGGTCTGCTCGGTGGTCTGCTCGGCGGCGGGCTGATGGGACTCGCCGGCAAGCTCAACGGCCTCGGGCTCGACATGGGCCAGATCCGCACCCTCGCCAAGGAAGTCTTCGGTCATGCCGAAGGGCTCATCGGCAAGGAGAATGTCGACAGAATCGCCGCGTCGATCCCCGGACTGTCGCAGTTCCTGTAATCTTCACGCCTGCGTGGGGCGCCGATTGGCTTCGACCATCGGCGCCAGCGTCGGATCTTTCGCCAGCGCCTCGTCGATCAGCCGGTCCGAGGCCGCCTCCATCTGCGCCACCAGCGCGTCGAAAAAGTCCCGGGACTTGAGGCCCGGCGCGATCGGCGGCAGGAATTCGATCACCGCGACGCCGGGGTTCACGCGGATCGAGCGGCGCGGCCAGAACAGCCCGGCGTTGACCGCCGCCGGCACGACCGGAACCTCCGCGTCCTTGTAGATCATCGCCACGCCGAACTTGTATTGCGGCGGCGCGCCGGCCGGGCGGCGCGTGCCTTCCGGAAAGATGAACAATTGCCGCCTCTGCGCGAATAGCGCTTTGGCCTTGGAGACGAGCTGCGGCAGCAGCTTGCCGCCCTCCGAGCGGTTGATGGCGATCTGTTCGGCCGACCAGAGATACCAGCCGAAGAACGGGATATACATCAGCTCGCGTTTGAGAATGTAGGAGAAATCCGGAAACACGATCGGCAGCACGAAGGTTTCCCATGTCGACTGGTGCTTGCAGGCGACGATGCAGGCGCCTTTCGGAATGTTCTCGCGGCCGCGGATTTCCACGCCGACGCCGCAGATATGCTCGAGCAGCCAGAGCGAGGTGCGGCCCCACTGGCGCCCGAGCTCGAGCGCGAAGCGGCGATGCAGCGGCAGCGTCGGCAGCCACAGGATCATCCAGAACAGCACATTTGCGTGAAAGGCGACTTGAAAGACGATCGAGCGGAGGAGGAGCATGTCTCTGGCGGGGGTTCGCGGGGCGGAGCGCGTCCGCTCACGCGCGCGGCAGAGCGAACAGTTCCCTCAATACGTAAAGCGCGCCGATTCCGCCAGCGCGCGCCGCCTGTGTTTCTTGCGGGCGATCAGCCCCGCCCGCTCTCCACATGCAAAGGTTCGCCGCCCATGCTGCGCTCCAGCGTGGTGCGCAGCAGCGCCCGCAGATATTTGAGATATTCGCGAGCGACCAGCCGCGTCACGCGGGCGTCGCGCCACCAGTCCGCGACATTGGCGTGTTCGCTGACGACCGGAAACGGATACAGCGTGCGCCCCGGCAGCGCCGCCGACAGTTCCGCCAGCGCCCGCGGCATGTGGTAATTGGAGGTGACGACGATCAGCGGCCCGGCGATCTTTCGCGCCTGCGCCCAGTCGCGGGTTTCGCGGGCGTTGCCCTGCGTGTCCTGCGCCTGATAGCCGAGATCGACGCAGCAGGCGAACAATTCGCGCGAGATCGGCAGAATTCGGGCGATGTCGGAGCCGTGGGTGGCGCGATTGACGCCGGTGATCAGCAGTCGCCGCGCCTGACCGCGCGCCAGCAAAGCAGCGGCGTCCAGAACCCGGTCGGAGCCGCCGGTCAGGGCGACGACTCCCTCCGCCTCCACGGTCAGCGCCGGCTCGTCTCGCGGCAGGCCCTCGGCGAAGCCGACAAAGCCGGCGACCACCGCGGTCGCGGCGAAGGCCGCGGCGGCGAGGCCGGTCGAAACCACGGCAATGACGATTTTCCGCGCCAGCATCCAGTGCCTGTCCTTTGCCGAAGGTTTTAGCGCGGCGGCGCGGCAAGGGCGACCAAAGGAAGCGGCTTTCAGTTCAAATTCTTCAAACGTCGTAAAACGATGGCTTGCGACAGCGCCCCGGTCGCGACGGCGATGGCCAGCGACAGGGCGATGACGGCGGCGTAACCGGAGAGTCCCAGATCGAAGGCGCCAAACATCGCCTCGACCTGATCGGTTCCGGCCGCGCCGGCGAATCGCCGCACGAGAATCTGCGCCCCGACGAAGAACAGGATCGCCGCGCCGCCGCCGATCGCCGCGCCGCGAAAGCCGAGGGCCAGAAACCGCCGCTGGAATTCGCGCGCGACGAAACTGTCGGCGGCGCCGACCAGATGCAGCACCTCGACGATTTCGCGGTTGGTGGCGACGGCGGCGCGCGTCGCCGAAGCTATGACGACCGCCATGGCGGCGACGACGAGAAGGAAAATCCCGCCGGCCGCAGCGACCATGGCGTCCGCCATGTCGCCCAGACGGGCGAGGAATATCCGGTGATCGTCGAGCGCCGCGCCGGGGACGGCCTCGGCCACCTTGCGGGCGAGGTCGGCCAGATCGGCGCGCTTTTCGGCATCGGTCTTGATCACGATCATGCGCGGCGTCGGCAGTTCCGACAGATCGAGCCCCTGACCCAGCCACGGCGCCAGCAGCGCTTCCGACTCGGCGCGACTGTAGGCGCGCACCTCCTTCACGCCCGGCGTCGCCTGCAGCAGCGCGACAGCCGTGGCGACATCCGCGTCGATGTCGCGGCCCGGCTGGACGCGTAGTTGCACGCTGGCCTCGCGGCTCGCGTCCTTGCGCCAGTCGGCGCTGGCCCGGGCGACGAGCATCGCTGCGCCGGCGGAGAGCGCAGCCAGAAAGGTCATGATGGCGATGACGATGATCAGCGAGCGGCCGGCGATGAAATCGGCCGGCACCAGAGCCGTCTGCGGCGGCGCATCCTCCGGGCCCAGCGGCCGGCCGTCATCCCGCTTGTCGAGAAATTCCAGCGACATGGCTTACTCGAAAATGTGCAGCCGGCCATCCGCCAGCACCAGCCGGCGCGCGGCCTCGTATTGATCCATCAGGCCGAGGTCGTGGGTGGCGATCACCACCGCGGTGCCGGATTTCTGCAGTTCGATGAACAGGCGCAGCAGGCGCCGCGCCAGCGTCGGATCGACATTGCCGGTCGGCTCGTCGGCGAGCAGCATCTCGGGGCGGGCGATCAGCGCCCGGGCGATGGCGGCGCGCTGCTTCTCGCCGCCCGAAAGCACCGTGGGCAAAGCGAATTTGCGCTCGTAGAGTCCGACCCAGCGCAGCAACTCGTTGACCTCGGCGCGGTAGTTCGATTCCTCGCGCCCCAGCACCCGCAGCGGCAGCGCCACATTCTCGTAGAGGGTCAGATGATCGAGAAGGCGGAAATCCTGAAACACCACGCCGATGCGCCGGCGCATCTGGGTGATGGCGTCCTTGTCGAGCGTCGCCGCATCCTTGTCGAAAATGGTGATCAGCCCGCGGGTGGGCTTGAGCGACAGCAGGATCAGTCGCAGCAGCGAGGTCTTGCCCGCGCCCGACGGGCCGGTGAGGAACTGGAACGATTGCGGCGCGATCTCGAAACTGATGTCGCACAGCGTCTCCGACTCGAGACCGTAGCGAAGTCCGACATTTTCGAAGCTCAGCACCCGCGGCCCCCTCGAGAATCACGCGGGGCCGACCATAGCAGTTCACGCCTCCTTAACCATAATCCCGTTTGATTGCGTGAAGGCGCCGCGCGGCGTCCGGTCCCGAGCATCGAAGGCGCCCCCATGCGCGACGACCCAGGTTTCCAACCGCCAATGGACATTACCGCCGAAGCCTCGAGCGACGCGGCGCGCGGGCCGAGTTACGAAGATCTGTGGCAGGAGCCGCGGCGCTCGCGTCCCGCGCCGGCGCGGCGGAGGCCCGACCGGCTGCCGGTGATCGCGGCCATCGGCGCGGTTCTGTTCGGATCCATGGCGCTGATCGGCATGCGCGAGAAGATCGTGCGCGCCTTCCCGCCGCTGGCCTCGGCCTATTCGGCGGTCGGGCTCGGCGTCAATCTCGCCGGCCTCGAGCTGCGCGATCTGCATTCGCGCATCGTTCTCGACGGCCCGCGCAAGATCCTCACCATCGAAGGCGAGATCGTCAATGTGCGGCGCGAGGCCAACGCCGTGCCGCCGGTGGCGCTCACCGTGCGCGCAGAGGGCGGCCTCGCCCGCTACGCCTGGACGGCGCCCGCTCCCAAGGCGCGGCTGGAAGGTGGCGAAAGAATCGCCTTCCGCGCCCGCCTCGCCTCGCCGCCGCCGGACGGAGCCGATGTGCTGGTGCGCTTCGCGAAAGTGGCGAGCCGGGATTAGCGAACAGCGAACAGGGACGCTCCCCCTATTCGCCATTCCGTCATTCGCTCACTCTCCCAGCACGCCTTCCAGCGCATAATGCTGCACGCTCTTGCGGTTGGCGATCAGCTCGTCGATCGTCGGCTCGCCCTTCATGGCGCGGGTGATGGCGAGCTTCGTCGCTTCGTAATTGGTGTCGTAAAGATTCTTGCGGTCGAGATTTTCGTCCGTCGCGCAGCGCGGATCGAGCCAGACCATGATGATCATGCACAGCTCGTTGACTTCCGCCTTCGGGATGACGCCGTCGGCCACGCAGTCGATGATGGCGTCGCCGGTGGCCGCCTGCACGATGCCGCCGAGCAGCTCGACATAGGCTTCCGACTTCACCGTCATCTTGGTGGTCATCATGGTCGCCGGGCGGACCTGCTGGTTGAGGTCGCGGATCACGAACATGCGCGGATGTCCCGCCACCTGTCCGGTCATGCTCGCGAGCGCATGGCCGACCGGCCCCTTCACATTACCGATCAGCACTTCCGGCATGGCGTCGGTATATTGACCCTCCGCCGCCAGAACCGTCGCTTCGCCCGTCGCCAGCCAGATATTGCTCATGGAATGTCCCCGTGTTGGTGCGGGCGGGAGATAGCACCGGCGTGGCGGCGGCGAAAGGGCGATGCGCCTTGCCCTTTCCGGCGCCTTCCCCTATAGACTGCGCCCGCGCGCCCTGTTTCCGACACCCCTGGAGGCGATGGGCGCGCTTTTCTTTTGAAAGGACACCGACATGGCCGAGTTGAAAAAGCTCGCGGCCACGGTGCGCAGCGGGACAGGCAAGGGGGCCGCCCGCAGCGTTCGCCGTGAGGGCCGTATACCGGCAGTAATCTATGGCGGCGGCGAAGCGCCGACGCCGCTGTCGCTCGACAAGAAGACCGTGACCCAGCTGATCTACGCCGGGCACTTCCTCACGACGATCTTCGAACTCGACATCGACGGCAAGCCCGAGCGCGCCATTCCGCGCGACTATCAGCTCGATGTCGTCAAGGACTTCCCGCTGCACGTCGACTTCCTGCGCCTCAAGCCCGGCGCCCGCTTGAAGGTCACCGTTCCGGTGCACTTCATCAATCAGGACACGTGCCCGGGCATCAAGCGCGGCGGTTCGCTCAATGTCGTCTATCACGGCATCGAAATGTGGGTGCCGGCCGACGCCATTCCGGACTCCGTCACAGCCGATCTCACCGGCTTCGACTTCAACGATTCGCTGCACATCACGGCGATTTCGCTGCCGGAAGGCTGCAAGCCGACCAATCCGGACAAGAACTTCACGGTCGCCAGCATCACGCCGCCGGCCGGCGGACCCGAGGAGCCGGCCGCGGCTGCCGCTGCCGCCGCTGCGCCCGCCAAGGGCAAGGGCAAGAAGTAAGACACGAATGGCCGGGCCGACCCCCGGCCATTCTTCATTGCAGGTCGCGCGCCTCCCATGCTTCTCCTCGTCGGCCTCGGCAATCCGGGGCGCCAATACGCCAGAAACCGCCACAACATCGGCTTCATGGCCATCGAGGCCATCGCCCGCCGGCACAGCTTTCCGCCTTCGCGCGCGCGGTTTCAGGGACAGGTCCGCGAAGGCGCCATCGCCGGTGTGAAAGCGCTGCTGCTCGAGCCCTCCACCTACATGAACGACTCCGGCCGCGCGGTGGGCGAAGCCGCCCGCTTCCACAAGATCGCGCTCTCCGACATCATCGTCTTCCACGACGAACTCGATCTCGCCCCCGCCAAATGCCGCGTGAAGATCGGCGGCGGCAATGCCGGCCACAACGGCCTGCGCTCCATCACCGCCCACATGGGCAACGACTACAAGCGCGTGCGCCTCGGCATCGGCCACCCCGGCGACAAGGCGTTGGTGCATGCCTATGTGCTCAATGATTTCGGCAAGAGCGAAGAAGGCTGGGTCGACGCCCTCTGCACCGGCCTTGCGGACAATGCCGACCTGCTGGTGAAGGGCGACGACGCCGGCCTGCAGAACAGGGTGCATCTGTTCATGGAGGCGCAGGGGTTCGGTGGGGTGAAGCGGGTGGGGGAGAAGTGACCAAGGCGTGATTTTTGCCGGTCTGACGCGAACAAGTGGGTTGCGCACTTGGTGATTGCTTGCAAGATTGAATTGGCGACGAGCAACGACGCTACCACGAGCAAGACAGCTGAGCCTCACGATCCGTCCCGCGACTGGGAGCGTTTCGACGCCATGACGGCGGAAGAACGTCATGCCGCTGCGGTGTCCGACCCCGACGCGCAGCCGCTCACGCAAGCCGATTTCGCCAGCCGGTTCCATATCCCCATCGGCACGCTGCGGGACCGGGAACAGGGCCGCAAGGACCCCGACGCTGCCGCGCGCGCCTATCTGGTGGTGATCGGGCGTAATCCGGCGGCGGTGACGGAAGCGCTGGGGACCGGGCGGTGAGCATTGCGCCACACCATCATTGCGAGCGCAGCGAAGCAATCCATCCCCGAAGCGATGGAGATGGATTGATGCTTCGTCGCTGCGCTCCTCGCAAGGACGGCTTGCTTTGTGTCGGCGGCGGCAATTCCTGTTGACGTATGGTGGAATTTATTCCTATAGTCCATCCACCCCCGCCGATGGCAAGGGGCGTCGCACCGGGTCGGGCGGCGCGGGTGGGGGGACGGCGGCAGGCGCGGTTTGACCCACTGCGTCACTCAGCCGGTGTCGTGCCGCTGGTCGGGGTCCGAATGCGCAGGACAAAGCCCCGACCGCAACAGTGCGAGGCGCGCGCAGGGAAGGTAGGGCATAACAGTCCCTCTCCGCGCCCGCAGGCGGTTGACGATGAAACTGTCGTCCGGGCCTTTGCGGTTTCCGACGATCATTCTTCTCGACTGCGGCCGAAACGGAGGCCGCAACGTCCCGGACCCCTTGTCCCGCTGGCGTCACGGCGCGCAGCGGCGGCGGCGGCGTGCGCATGGACCGTGAGCCTCCAGTCTCGCGAACCGACAATGCGAGCCTGGTGGTTCGCGGTACAACGGCTCCTGCCTGCCGATCATCCATCCCCTGCCCAACATTCGCGGCTGAACTCGCGGCTGCGACCGTGTAATCTCGCAAGTCGATCGCCCCCGAAAAACCGAGACGCCCCGCCTTGACCGAGATCAACGCCGACAAGCCCGCCGCCGCCGATGTGGAGGCGCTGCGCGCCGATGTGCTGCGGCGGCTCACCTATACGGTGGCCAAGGACAAGGCCACCGCCAGCCCGCGTGACTGGTATGTCGCCACGGCGTTGGCGACGCGCGACCGCGTCGTCGCCTCCTGGCTCACAGCCACCAGGAAGAATTACCGCGAGGACCGGCGCCGCGTGTACTATCTCTCGCTCGAGTTCCTGATCGGGCGGCTGCTGATCGACGCGCTCACCAATCTTCAGCTCACCGAAACCATGCGGCAGGCGCTGGCCGGTTTCGATGTCGATCTCGATCAACTGAAGACCCTCGAGCCCGATGCGGCGCTCGGCAATGGTGGACTCGGCCGGCTCGCCGCCTGTTTCATGGACAGCATGGCGACGCTGGAGATCGCCGCCGTCGGCTACGGCATTCGCTACGATCACGGCCTGTTCCGCCAGACCATCGCCGACGGCTGGCAGCACGAATATCCGGAGACCTGGCTGTCTTTCGGCAATCCATGGGAATTCGCGCGGCCCGAGATCAGCTACGATATCGGCTTTGGCGGCCAGGTCGAAACCACGCGGCTGTCGGACGGAACGCAATCGCATGTGTGGCGGCCCGGCGAGACCATCGTCGCCGTCGCCTATGACACGCCGGTGGTCGGCTGGCGCGGCAGGCATGTCAACACGCTACGCCTGTGGTCGGCGCGTGCGGCGGATGCGCTGCGGCTCGACGCCTTCAATCAGGGCGACCATGTCGGCGCGCTGGTCGAGCAGGTGCGCGCAGAGGCGATCTCCAAGGTGCTCTATCCGTCCGACTCGACGCCGGCGGGGCAGGAGTTGCGGCTGCGGCAGGAATATTTCTTCGCGTCGGCGTCGCTGCAGGATCTCACCCGCCGCCACATGAAACAGAGCGGCGACATCCTCAAGCTCGCCGACAAGGTCGCCATTCAACTCAACGACACGCATCCGGCGATCGGCGTCGCCGAACTCATGCGGCTGCTGGTCGATGTCCACGGCCTCGCCTGGGACGCGGCGTGGCGCATCACCGAAGCGACCTTCTCCTACACCAATCACACCCTGCTGCCCGAGGCGCTGGAGACCTGGCCGGTGTGGCTGATGGAGAAGCTGCTGCCGCGCCACATGCAGATCATCTATCTGATCAATGCAAGGCATCTCGACAGCCTGCGCGAGAAGGGCGTCGCCGATGCCGCGCGGCTCTCCGCGGTGTCGCTGATCGACGAGCACAATGGCCGCCATGTGCGCATGGGCAATCTGGCCTTTCTCGGCTCGCACAGGATCAACGGCGTCTCCGCGCTGCACAGCGAACTGGTGAAGGAAACCGTCTTCAAGGACTTCCATGCGCTCTACCCGCAGCGCATCGTCAACAAGACCAACGGCGTCACCTTCCGCCGCTGGTTGCTCGAAGCCAATCCGCCGCTGTCGGCGCTGCTTGCCGATACGCTGGGACGCGAAGTGTTCGACGATCCGACTTTGCTCGTCGGGCTCGAGAAATTCGCCGACAATCCGCATTTCCAGACGCGTTATGCGGCGGCGAAACTCGCCAACAAGCAGCGTCTCGCCGAAACCATCGCGAAGTCGATCGGCGTCGAGGTCGATCCGCATGCGCTGTTCGACGTGCAGATCAAGCGCATCCACGAATACAAGCGGCAATTGCTCAATGTGCTGGAGACGGTCGCCGCCTGGCGCGCGATCAAGGCGGCGCCGTCACGCGATGTCGTGCCGCGCGTGAAGATTTTCGCGGGCAAGGCGGCGGCGAGCTATCATCAGGCCAAGCTGATCATCAAGCTCGCCAACGACGTGGCGAAAGTGGTCAACGCCGATCCCGACATGCGCGGGCGGCTGAAGGTTGCCTTCCTGCCCAATTACAACGTCAGCCTCGCCGAGATCATCATTCCCGCCGCCGATCTCTCCGAGCAGATTTCCACGGCGGGCATGGAGGCGTCGGGCACCGGCAACATGAAATTCGCGCTCAACGGCGCGCTGACCATTGGCACGCTCGACGGAGCCAATGTCGAAATCAGGGAGCATGTCGGCGACGACAACATCTTCATCTTCGGCCTCACGGCAGACGAAGTGACCGCAAGTCGCGCCAGGGGCATCGACGCGCGCGAAGCCATCGCCGCGAGTCCGCGCCTCGCCGATGCGCTGCTCGCAGTGGCGAGCGGCATGTTTTCGCCGGACGATCCCAATCGTTACGCGCAACTCGTCGACATGCTGACCTATTACGATCACTTCCTGATTGCGAAGGACTTCGACAGCTATTGCGACGCGCAGGGCCGGGTGGACGCGCGCTGGCGCGATCAGAAGGCGTGGCGGCGCGCGGCGATCCTCAATACGGCGCGGATGGCGTGGTTCTCGTCCGACCGCACGATCCGTGAATATGCCGAGGAAATCTGGAAGGCGCCTTGCGCGAAATGATGCGCGGCGTCGCGGCGACAGCACACAAAAGAAAACCCCTCGCAACCCTGAGGTTGCGAGGGGCATGCCAGAGATCGGCTCGCTCAGGCGGCGCGATCGACATCCGAATCGTCGCCGGCGTCTTCCGCGGCTTCGTCGGCCTTTGCGTTGCGGCGCGGACCCTTGAGCAGGAAACTCTCGATCAGCTTCAGCGCTTCCGAATCGATCAGCTTGCGCACCACCGCGACTTCGCGGGCCATGCGGTCGAGCGCCGCCTCGTAGAGCTGACGCTCCGAGTAGGACTGCTCCGGCTGCGAGTCCGAGCGGTAGAGATCGCGCACCACCTCGGAGATGGTGACAAGATCGCCCGAATTGATCTTCGCTTCATACTCCTGCGCGCGGCGCGACCACATGGTGCGCTTCACGCGCGCCCGGCCGCTCAGCGTGTTCAGGGCCTTTTCCACCACGTCCGCCTCGGCCAGCTTGCGCATGCCGACGGCCGGAGCCTTGCTGGTGGGGACCTTGAGAATCATCTTGTCCTTGATGAAGCTCACCACGAACAGCTCGAGGCTGAATCCCGCGACCTCCTGAACTTCCACGCCGATGATCTGGCCGACGCCATGCGCCGGATAGACAATGTGCTCACTGAGCTTGAACCCGTGCTTCTGCGACGCGGGCTTGGCCTTGACGACCGCCGGCTTCTGCGGTGCGGGCTTGGCCTCGGCGACGATGACGACGGGCTTGGCGACGGCGGCAACAGCCGCTTTTTCGGTTGTCTTTTTGGACACTTGGATCGATTCGCTCGCAGCTGGAGTTTTCATCTCCGCCGCCTTGGCGACAGCCGGGGCTGCCTCCCGCGCCCTGGGCGCGACGACGGCTTCTGTGGATTTCGCAGGTGTGGTGTCGATGGCTTTGCTGGCGGGCGCCTTGGGGGCGGCGGTTTTCGTCTCCTGTTTACCGGCGCGGGTCGCGCCAGTGTCGTTCGTCTTCCTGATTTCCGGTGTCTTCGCAGCGTCGACAGGCTGCCCGGCTTCGGCGACCTTTTCGACGATCTGCGCCTTCTTCATGTCGACGACCTTTTTGGTCTCGACCGGCGGCTTTGTTCCGCTTGTCTTTGTCGTCTTGCCCTTGCTTCCTGCCGGGGACTTCGCCGTGGCGGGCTTGATCGCACTGGACTTGGACGCCGTGGAACTGGACTTCGTGGACTTTCCCGACCTGGCCGCGACAGTCGTCTTCCCGGCAGGTTTGCCGCCGGACTTGGCGGACGACTTGGCGGCCGTGGAACGCGCGGCCGCGCTGGCGCTCGACGACTTCGCGCTGGCGCGCTGAGTGTCCGCAGCGGAAGCTTTACCGCGGGATGCCTGCCCGGCGCTGGATTTGCGGGCAACCGAGCCGGTCGCGGATTTCGCCGCAGAGCGCGAGGAAGTCTGTTGTCTCGCGTCGTCCTTTTTCCCGGTCTCACCGCGTTTCCGGCTCGAAACCGGGACCTTGGAGGTTTTGGCGGCTTTCTTGGCGGACGACATACGCGGGACACTCCTGTGTTGCCCCGCTTTGGAGACGGGGCGAGAACCGCCGGCCCGGTGTTGCATCATGCAACTGCGGCCCGAGACAGCGGACGCCGAATCGGCTAACGCTGCGGGAGCTTCGATCGGTGGACCCACCCAATGGCGGAGATCGCTCCCAAACGTCTGTTTTTCTGCTGGACTTGCGACGGTGAGACGGCGCCGCTTCCGGTCGAAACCTTTGTTAAATGATCGTATAGCACGCCGGAGCGTAAAAATCAAAGGCGCCCTGCGCAGCGCGTAGCCGCATGGTTACATGCGACCGCCCGGTGTTGACGAGGTTTGATGAGAAAATGCCGCTACGGATCAAACATTGGGCGCCGCAAAAACGGCGCCCGAATTTCTGTCAATCTCCCTCGCCCGGTTCGGACGAAAACTGCTCGAACTTGTCGGGACGCCCGTCCCATTCCTTCGCGTCGGCAGGCGCGTCGCGCTTGATGGTGATGTTCGGCCAGTTGACCGCCATCGCCGCGTTCAGCTCCAGCCACTTCTCGAGATCCGGCTCGGTGTCGGGGCGAATGGCGTTGGCGGGGCATTCCGGCTCACAGACGCCGCAGTCGATGCATTCGTCCGGATGGATGACGAGCATGTTCTCGCCTTCGTAGAAGCAGTCGACAGGACACACTTCGACGCAATCCGTATATTTGCACTTGATGCAGTTTTCCGTGACGACGTAAGTCATGAGGGGCTCCGCCTTTCTGGCGAGGGTAGCTATCGGGTTTGCGCGCCGTATGCAAGACGTCCGGCGGCAGATCGACGCACGGTCTTCGCAGGCAACGGCATCGGGAGGGAAGTGGTCAATGGCGGGGTCGACGCAGGCGACGCCCACGGGCGAGGGACAGCCGCGCGCGGTAAAGGCCAGGGCGCTGCTGCTGGGCGAGCGCATCGACACCGCGGGGCTCGAGCGGGCGGACCTTGTCTCGACGGCGCCGCTGGCCTTTCACGCCGGTCAGGCGGGCTTCGTCGTGCTCTACAAATTCGGCGTGGCGGCGCTGTTCGGGCTCTCGCCGCTCGAGGAGGACGAAATTATCGCCAAGGTCGGCGTGCGTGTCACTGCCGCGACGCTGGGCGACGACGAATCCCTGACCCTCGTGGCCGCCGCGGACGGCGAAGAAAAAATTCTCGCCAATGGCGCCCTCGCCATCCGTGATTTTTCCGAGGCCCGGCTGCTGGTCGTTTCGGACGCGCTGGCCAAGAGCGTCGCACTTGCCCGCGACGAGCGGCGGGTCAATGCGGTGTTCGACACCATCGAGCCTTTCGCCGCCGTGCTGGCGACGACCGGGCGGCCGCGGCTCAAGCGGCGGGCGATGCTGGAGTTGATTGGCCAGACGCTGCTCGTTCGCCATCGTGTTTCCGGTCGCGTCGCCGTCGACGACAAGCCGGACGTGCTCTGGGACCGTCCCGATCTGGAACGCCTTTATGCGCGCCTGCTCGATGAATACGAACTCGAGGCGCGGGGCCGCACGCTCGGGGCCAAGTTGGACGTGATCGGCGAGACCGCCCACGCGCTCACCGACCTCATCGACGCGGAGCGCTCGGTGCGGCTCGAATGGACGATCATCGTCCTGATTCTCGCGGAAATACTGTTGACGGTGTTTCAGATGGCGTTGCACGGATGGCGCTGAGCGCCACCGGCAAGACTCAGGCGGCGTGCGGCTTGGCTTCACGCGTCATCAGCGAATAGATCGCGGCGGCGTCCCGGGTGCTCCGCAGAGTCGCAGCGCAGGACGGATCTCGCAGCAGCCGCGCGGCGCAGGCCAGCGCCTTGAGATGATCCGCCCCGGAGGTTTCGGGAGTGAGAATCATGAAGACGAGGTCGACTGGCGCGCCGTCGAGTGAATCAAAATCGATCGGCCGATCGAGCCGCGCGAAAACGCCGACGATCGAATCGACGCCGGCCAGGCGCCCGTGAGGGATGGCGACGCCGTCGCCGATGCCGGTCGAGCCGAGGCGCTCGCGGTGCAGCAGCGCATCGAAGATTTCCCGCGCCGACGCCCCGGACAGCTCCGCGGCCCGCTCGGCAAACTCCTGAAGAACCTGTTTTTTGGTCGACGCTTTCAGCGGCGAGATGACCCCTTCGGGAGCGAGCAGATTTTCGAGACGCATGTGCCGCAATTCCTGTCCGATCGGGCCAACCGGTCCTCGCAAAGGGGGCGCCGGTCGCTCCGCGCGCCCGGCTTTCGTGATTCGTTTCCCGCTTTCACTGCCGGAAAACGATCTGAACTCGCAGTGTGGCGATAAGAGGTCTTCAGGCAAATATCGTGCCCGGCGCCGGGTCAAGCGCCGGCCGGCATGTCGATCCAGCCTATATTGTCGTCGGCGCGCCGGTAGACAACATTCACCCGGCCCGAACTGGCGTTGCGGAACACCAGCACTGGCGCGCCGGTGAGGTCGAGGTCCAGAACCGCCCCGGAAACCGCGAGCGTCCGCAACTGTGTCGTGGTTTCGGCGATGACCGCCGCATTGAATTCGTGCGGGGCGTCTGCTTCCTGATCGGGCGCCTCGAGCACGTAGCTGGGCACCGATTCACCCTTGCCGTCGGCAGGGCCATGGTGATCGTGGTGGCTTTTCAGGCGGCTCTTGTAGCGGCGCAGGCGCTTTTCGATTCGGTCGGCGGCCTGATCGAACGCGGCGTAGGGCTCCTGCGCGCGACCGTCGGCCTGCAGCACGATTCCGGAGGTGAGATGCAACGCGCAGTCGGTCCGATAGCCCGAGCCTTCCGGCGTGATGGTGACGTGCCCGGAGATGCCGCCGTCGAAATACTTGGACGCCGCCACCGTCAGGCGATCCGTCACATGGGTGCGCAAGGCCTCGCCGATATTGATGTTTTTCCCCGAAACCCGCAACGACATGCTCGTGTCCGTTCTCTGGTCGCTTCGCGTAGCGCGCGGCCTTTTGCCGATCGACGCGCAGCCCTAAAAGCCCCGTATGGGGAAGTCAATGGCCGCGCGCAGGCACAAACGCGCCGCTCCAGCCAGACGCGGGTGGCCGTTGCATCGACCGTCCCGCCACTTTACCACGCAGTTTGGCGATAATTGGATCGCATCGGAGGAAAGCGCGCTTGCTGGTCACTCTGCCTGCCGTGCGACGCGCCGGCCTGCGCCGCAGACGCCTGTTCTGTTGGCGCGCCATCGACGCCGACCCGCAGTTCGTGTTCGCGGTGAAGGTCACGCGCGCCTCGTTTCTGGTCATCGACCTGTCCAACGCCGACCGGCGTCTCGACCCTCGCATCTATCTCGATCACGGAAAGGGTTTCGAACCCGCCGACGAGATCGAATTGCGCCCGACGCAGGACGGAATTTACGTCGTTGCCCTGAAAAGCTGGCCGGCCGTCCACCGGGTGCGTTTCGATCCGGCGACCTATCCGGCCGCCTTCGAGTTGCGGGTCTTCGCGGGCTACAGCGAGAAATCCGTGCGTGCGCATGTCGGGCGGCGACTGCGGGCTGCGGCCAGAGGCGAAGGCGCCAATCCGCCGATATGCGAAATCATCGCCGCCCGCGACGCCGCGGACGCGCTGACCGGGCTCGGCCTGCGCGCGCGCAAGATTCGCGGCGTGGTGCAACATTTCGAGCAGGCGCTGGCGATGGCCGGGGCGCATTTCGCCGATGCGCCGCCCTGGACCGGGGATGTCCCGCTCGTGTCCTTCATCTCGCCGCTTTACAATACGCCCGCCCTTTATCTCGACCAGCTGCTGGCGTCGTTCCGCATGCAGCGGCCGGGCGCGTGGGAGCTGATTCTGTCCGACGACGGCTCCAACTCACGCGAGACCGCCAGCTGGCTGGATCGCAATGGCGACGCGCCCGGCGTGACGGTCGTCCGGGCGCCGGCGAATGGCGGCATCGCCGCCGCCACCAACCGCGGGCTCGCGCGCGCGCGCGGCGAATGGGTCGGCCTCGTCGACCATGACGACGCGCTCGCCCCCTTCGCGCTCGACGCCATCCTCGAGGCGCTTCGAGACAATCCGCAGGCGCAGTTCCTCTACACCGACGAAGCGGTGACCGATGCGCGGCTGACGCCGACCAGCTGCTTCTTCAAGCCGGCGTTCGATCCGGTGCTTCTGTCGGGCGTCAACTACATCAATCACCTGTCGCTCTACCGGCGCAGCCGGCTGATGGAACTCGGCGGCCTGCGCGGCGGGTTCGACGGATCGCAGGACTACGACCTGCTGCTGCGCTATCTCGCGGGTCTCGATCGCAACTGTGTGCTGCATCTGCCGTATCCCGCTTATCTGTGGCGGCGCGACGGCAAGTCGTTTTCCGCAGCCTTCGGCGCACGGGCGACCGATGCAGCCCGGCGCGCGCTCGCCGAAGCCTGGGGAGCGCCGGTTGGGCCGGCGCTGGACCCCAACCTGCACAAGGTGGCGCTGACCCCGGCGCGCTGGCCGTCGATCTCGGTCGTCATTCCCAGCAAGAACGCCTTTCCGCTGATATCGCGTCTTTTCGAGGATCTTGTCCGGCGCACCGACTATCCCGATCTCGAAATCATCGTCGCCGACAATGGCAGCACGGACCCGCGCGTGCTCGCGCTTTACGAGTCGATGCGGGCGAAACATCCGCGCTTCATCGCCGAGATCACGCCGGCGCCTTTCGATTTCTCGGCCCAGACCAATCGCGGCGCACGTCTCGCCTCGGGCGAGGCGATCCTGCTGCTGAACAACGACATAGAAGTCATGGAGCCGGGCTGGCTGAAGGAAATGGCGTCCTGCCTTGCCTTTCCGCAGACGGGGGTCGTGGGCGCTCGTCTGTTGTATCCCGACGGGACGCTGCAGCACGCCGGGGTCATCGCCGGTCTCGGCTCGGTCGCCGGCCACTGGTTCTGCGGGCTCCCCAAGGATCTGCCCGGCCCGATGGGGCGCCTGCGGGTGCGCTCCAGCCACGCCGCAGTGACCGGCGCATGCCTGCTCACCAGCCGCGCCTGCTGGGAAGCAACCGGCGGACTCGACGCAGCCGCGCTGCCCATCGCCTACAACGACATCGATTATTGCCTGCGCGCCGGCCGTCTCGGCTTCGGCGTGGTCTGGACGCCGTTCGCGACGCTGTATCATCACGAATCCGCCAGTCGCGGCAGCGACGAAACAAAGGAAAACATCGACCGTTTCCGGCGCGAACAGGAGGTGTTGCGCGAAAGGTGGGGGCTCGTCGACTACGAAGATCCGGCCTTCAGCCCCTGGTATGCGCGGGACAGCGGCGTGCCCCGGCCCCTGCTGCCGGTCCGTCTGCCGAAGGCGCGGCGGTTCGCGGTGTGAGCGTTGTGCGCCGGCGCAGTTCACGGCTCCGTCAAACATGCTATATCGCCCGCACCCAGTGAGAGGCCCAAGCCCGATGTTCAAGAAGTTGCGCAGGCGATTGTGGAAGCAGCCCTACGAACCGCGCCGGACTTTCGACGCGTACGTATCGGCCGCTCCCTCGGCGCAGAACGCGGTCGACGCCGTTCCTGGCTGGAGCAGTTCCTTTCCGCCCGAATACGGGGTGACGGCCGGCGCGCTCGCCACCTATCTCGACCGTCGCATCCAGTGGGCCATGGAGCAGTTCGGCCCGCTGGAAGGCAAGGACGTGCTCGAACTCGGGCCGCTCGAGGCCGGCCATACGGTCATGCTGGAGCGCGCCGGCGCGCGCATCGACGCCGTCGAGGCCAATCAGCTGGCGTTTCTGCGCTGTCTCATCGCCAAGGAAATTTACGGCATGACAGGCGCACGCTTCTGGCTGGGTGATTTCATCCAGTTCCTGGAGCAGACCGACAAGACTTTCGATCTCATCGTCGCCTCGGGCGTCCTTTACCATCTGACCGATCCGCTGCATCTCATCGAACTGATCGGGCGGCGCACCACTGCAGTCTACATCTGGACGCATCTCGTCTCCGACGCCATGCCACCGAACGATCCGCGGCGTTCTGTCTTCCTGCCGGAAACCGAGCATGTCGATTTTCACGGCGCCGACATCCGCGCCTACCGTCGCAGCTATCTCGACGCCCACGAAAATCCGGCATTCTGCGGCGGGATGCACGACGAGCACCGCTGGCTGCATCGCGACGATCTGCTGGAGGCGCTGCGGCGCGTCGGCTTCACCCGTATCGAAACCACCCATGACGAGCCGGACCATCGGTTCGGTCCGGCGCTGTCGATCTTCGCCAGCAAGGAATAGGGTGTCGCTCATGAAGCTGTTCAGGCGCCCGGCCGCCCCCGCCCCTCTCGGCTATATCGATTCGCGGAGCGACGGATTTGTCTGCGGTTGGGCCTGCGATCGGTCCCGGCCGAACGACCGGCTGGAGATCGAACTGTTCGCGGCCGGCGCCATGTTCGGCCGCGTCCGCGCAAACCTTCCGCGCCCTGATCTCGCGGCGGCGGGCTTTGGCGACGGGTGTTGTGGTTTTTCCTTCGCCCTTCCCGAAGGCTTCGAGAACGACGTCGTTGCGGCGAGGGTCGCTGGCGGCGACTACTGGCTCATCGACAATGCGGGACAGCAGGGCGCGCTGCTGAACTCGCCGCGCCACGGCCTTCCGAAGCTGTCGCCGGCCCTGTCGCTCAAGGCGGTCGACGAAACCGACATCGTGATCGCCGGCGAATTGCAGAGCGCCTGGCGCGCCCATTGTCTGGCGGACCGGGCATCGGGCGGCCAGTCGACGATGTGGGGCAGGATCGTCGAGACGTTCCACGCCAGACTGCTGTCACTGCTGGCGGGTGACGACGCGCGAGCGCTCGCCGCCTATCTCGTCGACTTGCAAAAATCGCCCGAATCCTGGGGGCTGGCCCAGGGCGATCAGGCCTGGCGTGATTTTCTCGCCGCCGCGCCGTCGGGACGGCGCGCCGCGGTGGCGCCCTTTCACGACATGCTGGTTTCCCTCGCGCAATATCTGGGGCTAGCGCGTGGCGAATGCGCGGAGCAGAATTACGCTGGCGAACTCCTCGCCATCGCCACGGACGAGATCGTCGCGCGCCTCGAGACCCATCTTCGCTGGCCCATCGCACCGCCTACGGTTTTCGATGGGCTCTACGGGCTTTCCATCGGCGATCGCGTTCTGCATGGACGCGACATTCAGGCGCTCTACGCTGCGCTGCGCAGCTTCGAGGCCAGCGACAGGCCGGCGCCGGCCATCTGCGAGATCGGCGGAGGTTTCGGCAAGGCCGCGCATTATGCGATGCTGCTCGGCGCCGCGCGTTACGTGATCGTCGATCTGCCGAGCGTCGCGGCGATGCAGTATTTCTATCTGCGCCGCGTGCTGCCCGACACGCCTGTTCGCTTCGCCAAACCCGACGAGATCGGCGACGGCGTATCACTGGTGTTCGCACAGACCATCGACGATTCGACGCGGATCGACGCCGACATCGTCGTGAATTGCGACTCCTTCCCTGAGATGGGCGACACCATCTGCAACAGTTATTTCTCGCGCATCGGCAAATGGGCGCCCCTGTTGCTCAGCATCAATCAGGAAGGCGCGCGTCCCGGCGTGCGCGACGAGAAACAGTCGGTCGTCGGGAGCCTCCTGCCGCAGCACGGCTTTCGCCGCCTTTATCGTTTCCGCAGCTGGGTGCGGCGCGGCTTCATCGAGGAAGTCTGGCGCGCCCCGGACGCTGCGCAATGACGCGTGCGCGCGCCGACGCACTGCGGCTCGCGCCGCACGCCGGCGTCGCGCTGGAGGACGGACGCCTGCGGGCGACGAATGACGAGCCATGGCTGCGTTTCGTCGATCCGTCGCCGTTTCGCACTGCGCGATTCGTGGAGCTGCGCTATCGCGCGGCGTTCTGGGACGATCCGGTGCGGCCGGTGTTGCGGTTTCACACCCGAGGCGGCGACATCGATCGTATCCTGCCTGGTCCCGTCGCCGGCATCGGCCTGTGGCGCGGCGCCGTGCCGCGGCATGTTCACGACGTGTCGATCAGCCCTGCGGCGCGTCCCGGTCGTTTCGATTTCCGCATCGAAGACCTGCGGCGACTTTCGCATCTGGACATGGCGAAGTTGGTCCTCGCGCGGCGTCCGCAGAAATTGTGGTCGATCGCGATCGCGGCGTTGTTCGGATATCGCGCCGAGGCGGAAAACGCGCTGGACTGGGCGATCGGCGCCGAGCCGCCCGAGGCATTCGAGGCGTGGCGGGCGCTGCGAGAGGCCCCGCAGGATATGGATGGCATCGACGCGCCGCGCAGCGACTGGGGCCGCGGCCCGCGTTTCTTCATTTCTGTCGATGCCGCACGCGGCGACTGCGGCGTGACCGTCCGGGCCTTGCGGGAGCAGGCCTATCCGCATTTCGAAGCGGCCATCGCCGGCGACGTGGACCCTGCGCTTTTCTCTGGCGACGCGCGCTTTTCGATCGCCGCTCCCGGCGCATTCGATGCGCGCGGCGCCGATTTCATCGCCTGCCTCGATGGCGGCGACGCTCCGACGCCGCAGGCGCTCGCCGCCATCGCCGAGGAAGCGGCGCGAAACCCGTCCGCGCAGATGTTCTACGCCGATGAATGCATCGTGACGCCTGATGGCTTGCGGCCCGGCTTCAAGCCCGACTGGAGCCCGATCTTCGAGGCAGCGCGGCCCTTTGTCGGACGCTGCATCTTTGCGCGCGCAGCCATGTTGGAGGGCCGGGATCATAACCTGCGCGCCGCAGCGCTGGCCACGCCGCGCGCCGACATCGCTCATGTCCGGCGCTGGCTTATGACACGCGCCGAAGAAGCGTCGCCGAAGCCTGTTCCGTTCCTGCCTGGCGACGGGCCGGAGCCGAGCGTCACGGTTATTCTCCTGACGAAAGACCGCGCAGATCTTCTCGCGCCCTGTCTCGACAGCCTGTTGCGCAAGACGGCGCATTCCGATTTCAACGTCGTGGTGGTCGACAACGGCACGCGTGACGCCCGTGCGGCGAAGATACTCGATGCCGCCGCCACCGATCCGCGGGTGAAAGTCCTGCGCCGACCGGAGGCCTTCAATTTCGCCGCCTTCAACAATGAAGCGGCGAAGGACGCGGGCGGCGAGGTTCTGCTGTTCCTCAACAACGACACGGAAATCGTCGCGCCCGATTGGCTCGCGCAGATGGCCCGCGCGGCGATGCGCGCGGATGTGGGCGCCGTCGGCGCGCGGCTCCTCTATCCCGACGGGCGCATCCAGCACGCAGGCGTCGGCATCGGCGCCGGCGGCGACGCCGGGCATTTCGACGCGCTGATCGCCGAAGACGCGCCGTCCTGGCTGGGTCGCAACGACAGCCCGCACGAATGCAGCGCCGTAACCGCCGCCTGCATGGCGGTGGAGCGCCGCAAGTTCGAGGCGGTCGGCGGTTTCGACGCGGCGCATCTGCCGATCGAGTTCAACGATGTCGATTTGTGCCTGCGCCTCCTCGAGCACGGTTGGCCGTCGCTCTATCTGCCGGGCGCCACTCTCATTCACAAGGAATCGGCGACGCGCGGCACGGCGGCGTTCCGGCCGCTGAAAGTCTATGCGCGTGAACGCGATTATTTCCGCGCCCGCTGGCGCGCTGTCATTCGCGACGATCCCTATCTGCATCCGGCGCTGTCGCTCTATGCGCGCCGGGCCGCGCTCGGGTGACGCCATGCTGTTCAATATCGAAGCCGATCGCGGTGACCGCATCACCGGCTATGTCGTTCCCGACGATTATTCGGGAACGCCGACGCTGCGCGTCACCGACGGCGCCGCCACCATCGCCATGGTGCCCTGCGCCGAGGAACGCCCGGCGCTGGTCGCAGCAGGGCGCCACTCCACCGGCTTGTGCGGTTTTTCGATCGACGAGACCATCGTGCCGGGACTGGCCGAAAACAAATCCGTGGAATTGTGGGACTCGGGCTCGGGCATCCTGATCTACCGGCGCCGTCCGACCGAAGAAGTTGTGCACAAGCGCATCTTCCGGCTGGAGACGCATCTGTTTCCCCTGTGGAAGCTCGACGACGCGCTGGAGCCGCGGTTCCAGTTCTTTCAAAAGGGCGTCGAGCGTCATGGTCGCGAAACGGCGACGCAGGTATTTCTCCTCACGCACTCGACATCGCTGTACATTTCCGGCCGTCTCGCCTTCAAATCCTACGAGAGCTATCTCCACGACAAGTTCGCCTGCGTCGCCGTGCTGCACGATCCGTTTTTCGAACTCGCCGAGCGCCTGCTCACCTTGAAATATGTCCAGCGTTTTGGCGACGATCTGCTCGGCGCGCGCGACATGGTGAGCTACGAAGCAGCCATCGACTTCGCCCGTGAGCTCGAACTCGACGACAAGTCCCTGCGTCGCGGCTTCGCGAACATGCCCAAGCCGGTCATCGCCGCGCTCGCCAATCCGCTCACGCGGATTCTCGCCAGCGAATCTCTGGACGAGCCGCCGCCCAAGGGCGCCATCGCCTCGGCGCTCGGCGCACTGTCGACCTTTGCGGCTGTCGGCGCGCGCGATCGCGAGGAGGTTTTTCTCGAAGCTCTCGAAGCGTTGATCGAGGCGCCCGAAGGCACGCTGCCGCCCGTCCCCTATTTCGGCTCCGTCGGCCAGTTCGCGCGGCGACTGCGCGCCATTCCGGAAGCGGAGATGTTGCTGGAGATGGACCTCGAGATTTATGCAAATGTAAAGGAATCGATCGACGCTGCGGTATAGTCGGTGTTTCGCGTGGGCGGACGGCGGCGTTCGATCTTTGTTTTTTCGATTTGAACAGCCAGCCAAAAATCCGGCGCGAAAAGGTATTATATTCGCGAGGTTGAAACCCCGGATGGCAGGTTGCGCCCGACAATATCCTCGATTTTCGCAAACAGTAGCGACGGCGTCGCCTTCGTCGCCGCTTCCGTCCACGAGGATGACGCCTGCTCGTCGTCAATGCCGAAAAACAGGGCTATTCAGAACGCTCCGGGTTTTACGGACATATACAGACCGACTGTGTTGACAGGACAGGAGCTCTGCGTCGAAGCCCAATTGCGCTGGTTGAGACGGATTTGTCCGGCTTGTCGTGGAGTTCTCCCACTCTACAGCAGCCGCTATTTGAAAAAATTCCGTTTTTTACTGCTCCAGCTAGTTGCCTTTGTGTTGGACTTCGTTTCATATGAATTCGAATCGATCCCAAAGGAGCCGAATATGTCCGACGCCGACAACCAAGCCCTCGTCGCTCAAATATTGTCGTCCTACCTTTCGAACAATTCCGTAAATCCGACCGACCTGTCGTCGGTCATCGACACGGTAAAGAAAGCGTTCGGCGGCGGCGCGGATGCGTTTCCGGCGACGGCCTCCTCCGAGGAAGGTAAGAAGTGGCAGCCGGCCGTTCCGGTGAAAAAGTCGGTGGCCTCCGACGCCATTACTTGCCTGTGCTGCGGCGCCAAATTCAAGTCGCTGAAACGCCATTTGCAGGCCGAACACAAGCTGACGCCGGAAGAGTATCGTGCGGCCTTCGATCTGAAGCCCGATTATCCGATCGTCGCCCCCGACTACGCCGCCCAGCGTTCGGCGCTGGCCAAGTCGCTCGGCCTTGGCCGCAAGCCGGCGTCCGCAAGCGCCGCCGCGTCCGCGCCGGCCAAGAAGCCCGCTGGCAAGGCCGCTTCGGCGAAGAAAGCCGCCGGCGCCTGACGCCTGCCGTTCCGCACGCGGCGCCGACTATTTCGGCGCCGGGATGCGGCAGAATCGACATGCGGCCGTATCGGCCGCATGCGCGTATTGTCAGTTACAATTCGAGCCGGCGCGTCCTGCGTCGAGGAGACGGGAGATGCCGGCGACGCCGCATGCCGAGAGGCATTTCACCGGGTCGCAGATCGTGCGCGACGCCGTGATCGGCATGTCCGACGGCCTGACGGTGCCTTTCGCCCTGGCGGCGGGCCTTTCCGCCGCCGTCACATCGACGCATGTCATCATTGCTGCCGGCCTTGCCGAGATCGCCGCAGGCGCCATCGCCATGGGGCTGGGCGGCTATCTCGCCGCGCGCACGGACGAAGCGCATTACGCCTCCGAAGAACGCCGCGAAGCTTTCGAGATCGAGCGAACGCCAGACACCGAACGCGCCGAGTTGCGCGCGATTTTCGCCGATTACGGCATGGCGGGCGCACCGCTCGACAGCGTCGTCGAAGCGCTGTCGGCCAACAAGCAGAAATGGATCGATTTCATGATGCGTTATGAACTGGGTCTCGAGAGGCCGGATCCGCGCCGCGCGCCGGTCAGCGCCGCGACCATCGCGGTTTCCTATCTCGTCGGCGGCCTCATTCCGCTCGCGCCCTACATGCTCACGACGGAAGTGAAAACAGCGCTCGTCGCCTCGATCGTCGTCACCGCCGTCGCGCTGATCGTTTTCGGCGCCGTCAAGGGTCGCCTCACCGGCGTCGCCATTCCCATCGCCAGTCTACAGACGCTGCTGGTCGGTGCTGTGGCCGCCGCGGCGGCATTCGGTCTTGCCGCCCAGTTTGGGTGAGGCGAGTTCAAAAACACGCACCCTGAATATGGACATACTACGTACGGACCGCAGAAATCGCGAGATTTTCCGTATTTGCCGCTTATCAAGGCTAGAATATTGTTAAGTTTCTTCCGGCATTGCTAGTTTCGGCATTGGACGCGTCATATTGTCGCAAAGACACTGTCCAAAGGCATGAAGCCGTCGCGCCAGGATACCGCTCCGCCCGTTCGAACGAGGCGCGTTTGCGGAGCCAGTGTCTCCACACTTTCTTCCTGCGCACCTGAAGCGAAGAGCCGACGCTTCGTCGCCTCGATAACGGCCCGGAGTCCCTCTATGCGTATGTCGCTGAACCGCATGACAATGACGATCGGCTCTTTCATCGTCGCCGCTATCGTCGCCACGGTTTCGGTCAGTTCCTACACCTTGAGCCAGCTCGAGATCGGCAGCGATCCCTACCGGAAGATCATCGCCGGAAAGGATTATGTTTCCGATCTGCTGCCGCCGCCGCTGTTCCTTGTCGAAGCCTGGCTGGCGATGGAAACCGGCGCGGCCGATCACGCCGGCGCCGAAACGGTGCGCAAGCAGCTCGAACCGTTGCGCAAGGCCTATGAGGCGAGACGCGACGCCTGGCTGCAATCGCCGGACATCCCGCAGAACATCAAGTCGATCATCCGGATCCGCGCCAATCCGGACGCGGACGCCTTCTGGAAGGAGGCGTTCGGCGGACTTCTGCCGGCGCTCGACAAGGGCATTGCGGCAGATATTCTGGCCGAACGCGCAAAAATGGCCAAGCTCTATGCGCGCCATTTCGAGTCCGTGAATGCGCAGGTCAAGGCCGCCGAAGATTTCGCGCGCGACGCCGAAGCCGTGGCGATGCAACGCACGTCGTCGCTCACCATGCTCAACTTCGCTGTCGCCTTCGTCAGCGTGGCGAGCGTGGCGCTCATGTTCTGGCGCATCAAGAGGCATCTCACCGAGCCTGTCGTCGAACTCAGCGCCTATATGCGCCGCGTCGCCACGGCGCAGGAAACCGCCGATCCGCCCTATCGCAATCGCAATGACGAAATCGGCGAGATGAGCTCCACCATCGCCTATTTCAAGTCGGTGGTCGAACAGGTGCGCGCCGCCGAAGCCGAGGCCGCGGCGCAGAAGGCCAAGGTCGCCGATCAGCTCAAGGACCGCGAATCCGGCGCGAAATGGTATATCGAAAACCGCGACTTCTTCTTCAAGGAATATGAAGGGGCAATGACGCGGCTTTCGAATGGCGATCTGGTCGTGCGGCTCGATAAGCCGTTCATCAAGGACTATGAAAGCCTGCGCACCACTTTCAACGCCGCGTTGGTGCGCCTCAACGAGGCGATGTCCGGCGTCGTCGGCAACGCCGGCGCCATCGACAACGCCATTCAGGAAATATCGTCGGCGATCGGCGAACTGTCGCGCCGCAACGAAACCCAGGCGGCGACCCTCGCGCAGACAGCCGCCGGCGTCGATCAGATCACGACGCAGGTGAAGGGCATGGCCGAAGGCGCCGTCGCTGCGCGCGAAGCCGTCCATGTCGCGCGCGCCGATGCGGAGAGCGGCGAAAAGATCGTCGGCGAAGTGGTGGCGGCCATCGACGACATAAGCCAGTCGTCCGACAAGATCCGCCAGATCATCGGCCTCATCGACGAGATCGCGTTCCAGACCAATCTTCTGGCGCTCAACGCCGGCGTCGAGGCGGCGCGGGCGGGCGAAGCGGGACGTGGTTTCGCGGTCGTCGCCACCGAAGTGCGCAATCTTGCCCAGCGCTCGACCGAGGCCGCCAAGGAGATCAAGGCGCTGATTTCGGAATCGACGGACAAGGTGCAGGCCGGCGTGACGCTGGCGAGCACCTCGGGCGATTCGCTGCGGCGGATCGTCGAGCAGGTCTCGCGCATCCTCGGCATCGTCGACGAAATCGCGCATGGCGCCGATGCGCAGTTCCGCGGCCTGCGGGAAGTCAATACGGCGGTGCAGGAGATCGACCGCGTCACGCAGCAGAATGCGGCGATGGCCGAGGAGATCAACGCCACCAGTCGTGGCCTCGCCGACGACAGCGCCTCGCTCAAATCGCTCGTCGGTCAGTTCTCGATCGAAGCCGGCCGCCGCCAGGCCGCAAGCGCGCCGCGTTCCGCTGCGCCGCCGGCCGCCGCGCCGCGGCGGGCAAATGCAGCCAAGGCGTCGTCCGTCGCCGGCAATACGGCCCGCAAGGCCGATCCGGCCGTCGACACCTGGGAGGAGTTCTGAGGTTCGGCTCGTCGAAACCCCGTGAATCATCGTTTCTCGCGGCTTCGACGCAGCGACTTCATCATGGCCGGGCTTGTCCCGGCCATGATGCGTGGGCGTGAACGCGCCAATGCCGCCGCTGCGCGCTTTTGCGCCAGCGGGACGAGGGGTCCGGGGCGCCGCGGCTTTCCGTTTCGGCCGCGAGCGCATGAAAGAAGTATCGTCGGAAGTTCTTGGAGCCCCGGACGACAGTCGCATCGCCACCGCCTGCAAGGCGCGGAGAGGTCCTGTTAGGCGTACCTTCCCTGCGCACGCCTCACACTGCTGCGGACGGGGCCTTTGTCCTGCGCATTCGGAGCCCCGACCAGCGGCACGACGCCCGGCGGAACGCAGTGGGTCAGACTGCGCCCGTCCGCCACCCCCCGCCCGCGCCGCCCGACCCGGAACGACGCCCCTTGCCATCAGCGGAGGCGGAGAATATTAGGAATAAATTCCACAGAATGTCAAGAGGGCGTTTGGCGGGGTGGCCACTTCCCAAGCCGTCAATTGCGAGCGAAGCAAAGCGATCCAGAGCCAAAACAACATTAATCGAGGTGTTTCTCTGGATTGCCTCGCTTCGCGCGCGATCACGACAGAAGCGATCTTGCGCAGCCGCCCGGCGCTGGTTCCGCCGGGGCGGATGTAATGCGCTGCCAGAATCTCCAGCGCGGTTGCGGCGAGATTCTTCACGCTGGCGACGCCATGGGCGCCGGCCTTGTCGCTCATGGCGCCGTCGCGCCCATGCGCGGCGAGCAGGCCCGAGAGCGGTTTGGCGTCGATCGACAGGACGAGATCGCTCGCGCCGGCGGTCTCGGTGACGGCCTTTGCCGGCGCGAACCAGTCCTGTCGCCGCAGCATCTTGCCGCGCTCGTCGTCGAGGCTGCGAATGGTGGGAAAACCCCGCGCCCAGGGGGCGGCGGTGGCGACGAGATCGCCGAGGGCGCTGCGAATGTCGGCGTCGAGACAGCTCTTGTGCGCTGTGCCCGCCGCGGCGGCGACGGCGATGTCGGAAGCGTCATTGGCGGGATCGATTTCGAGGCGCGCGTCACGCTGCGTCCAACGCTGCCCGAAGGCCGACTGCGGCGCCTCGGCCAGCGGCTTCGCCCAGCGCGGGGTCAGTTCCTCGAGCCGCTGGGCAATCCACAGATTGGCCGCCTCGGGGCTTTCCTGCCACTCTTGTCGGCATCACGCATTGCAATCGCGCCCGCAAATATCGAGTCGCGCGAGCATAGACGGCGTGGGGGCGTGCGGGAAAGGCGGGTGGCGGCTGGCTACGGGGCGGGTTGGGGGAGCGGCCCGTGGCCCTCATCCGCCCCTCGCTTCGCGAGAGCCACCTTCTCCCGTAAGCGGGAGAAGGAGTTGCTTTTTTATCGCCCCAAATACTGCGGCGGGCTGGCGGGGCGTTGTGCGCTCGGGCCCTGATAGGCCTGCGCCGGCAGATTGGGATCGACACTGCCTGCAGCGTAAGCCGCGCCGCGAAGGCCTGTCGCGGCGCCGACCGGCGCGAGATATTGCGGCGCGCCGTTTGTCGGAGCCGCCTCTTGCGGCGCTGGCGCGGCGCGGCGGGTGAAGTGCGCGCGGCGATGACGATGTGCGGCGGCGACCTTCGTTTCGGCGGGCTGCGTCGCGATGGGGCGGGCGCCGACCAGCGTGCTTTCCAGCGAGACGACAGGGCCGGCCGTATCGGCGATGGCGACGGCGCCGGGCGGGGCGCCGTGATCGACGATCGTTCCATCGCCTTTGGCGACGAGCTGCGCGACCCGGTCGATGCGATCTGCATTGCCGACCTCCAGCCGCTCGAACAGGGCGGCGAGTTGGTCGGCCGTGACATTCTCGCGGCACAGACGCATGCGGATCGAGGCGGCGGGGCCGGAGGCGGCGAAGAAGGATTTGGCGCCGGCGGGATGGCGCATGTCGTCGACCCATTGCCAGGCGAAAGCGCAGCGCACTGTTCCGGCGGCGCCCACGGCGAGGCCGAACGGCCCCAGCGCATTCGACATCGGCCGCCCGACGACGCGCATCGGCACGCCGGGGAAGCGCGCGAGGATTTCCTTGCGCACGCCCTCCTGCGTCGGCTTGCCCATGGGAATGTCGGCCTTGCCGGCGCCCGAACCCGGCTTCATGCGCAGATCGATCGCCAGATCGTTCCAGTCGCCGCCAAATTTGCGCCCGTCCAGCGACTGGCTCTGGCGCCAGCCATTGGCGTATTGCCGCTCGTCGAGACGCCCGCCGCGCCCGGCCTCGGCGGGCAAAGCGAGAATGGCGTGATCGACGCTCTCGTCGGCGACGACGATGGAGCCGGTGGGAAGCGGATCTGTGCGCGCGGCGGCGCGGCCGAGTTGCATCGGTCCCGCATCGGCGCGGTTCAGCGCCGGAGGTTTCAGATCGGTGGACGAGCAGGCGGCCAGAAGGCCGGCGGCGGCGAGGACGGAAAGACGTCTCATCTCAGCGACTCCCGGGTTGATACTGGCCGAGCGCGGGGCCGCGGCGCGGCGGCGTCGGGATCTGGCGCGGCTCGACGAGGCGCGGGCCTGCGGCGGAACGCGCCTGCGCCGGCGTCGGGGCAGGGGTGGAGGCTGTCGGAAGCGACGCGGCGGGGGCCACAGGCGGGCTTCCGTACATCGCGCTTGCGCCGCCGGCCTGCATTCCGGCGCGGGCCGGGTCGGCGTCCTGCGTGGCCCATGCCGTGCCGGCCGGCGCCACCTGACTGGCGGCGGGCGGCCAGGTCGGCGCTGTGACGCCGTTCCAGCCGGGCAGCAGAGTGAAGCCATATGCCTCATAGGGCATCGGGCCGATGCCGGGGACGCGGCGGGCGACGAGCGGCGACAGGCCGCGGCCCGGATCAGCGAACCATGGCGTTTCCGGCGGTTGCGGCGCCGGCGGCGGATTGGCCGCGCTGCGGACGACCGCCATGCCGAGCGGGCGATGCCGGACGGGATTCTCGGTCGCGACCGCGGCCGGGAACTTGCCCCTGATCGTCTTCAGCACGCGTGAGCGCAGCACGTCCTGCGAGACCGTCGCAGTGACGTTCTTTTGCGCTTCGAGCGGCGTCCAGGCGGTCGGGTCATAGTTCGGCGCCGCCCCCGGAATGGTCGCCGGACCCGGCGCCCAGAATTGCGCCGTCTTCAGCGCGCGTCCGTGCAGCCTGTCGGCGCCTTTCTGTTCGCAGCGGGTCGGCGGATGGTAATAGCCGTCAGGGAACAGCAGTTCGACGATTTTGGAATGCAGACCGTCGTAGCGGTTGGCGACCTCGTAGAAGTCCTTCTCCTTCTTCAGCCGCCGCGCCGCCAGCGCATAGCCGTAGACCGTCGCATCCTTGGGATACCAGGCCATGGCGCGCTCGAACCACCAATAGGCCACGTCGAACTGGCAGGAATTGTAGGCATACCAGCCGAGCGCCTGCGCGCCCTCGCCGGACGCGACTTCGGCCGTGACCCTGGCGTAGCGGATCAGTCGATCCGGCTCGATGAAGGGCGGGGTTTCGCGCGACAGATCGCGTTCGAGCAGATCGATGAACAGGATGACATTGTTCACCAGCGGCTCGCGCCACGCATAGGCCACTTCTTCCGCCTCGCGCATCTTGTCGAGCGCGCGCAGCGTATGGGCGAGACCATGGGCGATGGTGGCGTCGGCGCCGGCGCCGCCGATCGCCGCCTTGAACCATTCGAGCGCGACGGGAAAGTCCCGCCGCTTGTACGCATGCCAGGCCACCAGCCCCATCTGGTCGGCCTCGCGGCTGTCCCTGGCGTAGGACTGGAACTGCGACAGATCGGCCGCCGGCAGGTCCTTCGCGCGTTCGTCGTGCAGGAAGGCGGCGATGCGGGCGCGCGTGATGTCGACCATGATGGCGCTGTAATCGCCGGCCTGTCCCGGCGCCGCCTCGAGCAGTTTCTCGACCTCGTTCATGCGCAGCGTCGCCATCGCCTTCTGGATGGTGCCGACGCGCACCTGCTTGTCCTTGGCGGAGGCGAGAATGCTCTTGTAGATGGCGACGGCGTCGTCGGTCTGTTTGGTGCGCGCGAAGGCTTCGCCGATCGTCCAGAGGATATCGACATCGGCGTCGAGTCCGGCGAGATCCTCGGATTTGATGTACTCGACGAGATCCTGCCAGCGCCCGTCGGCCCAGAAGGCCGAAACCTTCTGGCGCAATTCCTTGCGGTGGAGTTTCGTCGCGAGGTCGCGGGTCGGCTTCCAGCCGGGAACTTCGCGCTGCTTGGCGGCGATGGCGCCGCGCAGTTCATCGACCTTGTCGGCCGAATAGAGCTGCCAGAACGGCTCCTCGTCGACGAGGGCGCCCTCCGTCGGCGCGGAATAGAGATCCTGCGGCGGCTCGTAGCCGGGATAGAGGCGCTGGAGCCGGGAGATCTCGGCGTTGACGCGCGCCGACTGGTTGAGCGCCGCATAATAGCGCAGCGCGAAATCGTCGGCGCCCTGATCCTCGTGACCGACCAGCGGCTTCACGGCGGACGCCAGCGCCGCGGGCGACGCGGCGCCGGTCTCGGTCTGCGACGCGCGTGCGCCGGCGCCGGCGCACAGAGCGGCGGCGATGACGATGGGGAGGGCTCTCATCTGCGCAGGCACGTCGGATACCTCATCTGGGCGGCCAGCAGCGCCAGCATGTGCAGCGTCGCGGGGTAGTAGTTCTCGTTGGCGTGGCTGACCATGAACTCCGGCGGCGGTTTCGCGCCTTCGAAGGCGCAGGCGGTCAGCGCGCTGACGGCGCCGATGCCGCTCTCGCCGAAGCCGCCCACATCCTTGCCGGTGGTCACGTCGACGATCGCGAGGGAGCCGCGGGTGCGGGCGATCAACGCCATGAACGGCTGATACTGTTCGCGCTCGCCGATGCCGGCCCAGGCGAGATACAGCGGGATGCGCACGGCGTTGTAAGCGAATTGCGGGGCAAAGCCGTCGGCCGGACGCACGCGCCCGTCCTTGAGCGAAATCCAGTCCGCCGGCAGCGGGTTGCCGGTGGTGCGCACGAGATCGAGCAGATCGAGCCCGGTCTGGGTCAGGCCCGCCCAGTCGATTTCCGGCGCGACCAGCGCAAGGCGTGGAAAGGCCGGGAACACGTAATAGGACAGATTGACCACCGGACCATCCGGGCGATCGTCGCCATGGAAGCCCGAGACCGCCGGAAGCAGCACGGCGCCGAGCCGCGTCTTGAACATCACCAGCTTGCGGGCGAGTTCGACGGCGATGCGGCGCCCGGCGACGCGATAGCTCATGTCACCCCAGTAATCGGCGGCTTCGGCCAGCGCCCAGGCGACGAGGATGTCGCCGTCCGACGCGTTGTTCACATCGGCGACGGCGGGACGCTGTTTGGGCTCCCAGCGCCAGGCGATGAGCTGGTCGTCGCGCACCATCAGATTGGCGCGTGTCCAGGTCCACAGGCGATCGAAGGCGACGCGGTCGGCGGCCGCCACCGCCAGCAGCATGGCGTAGCCTTGCCCCTCGCTGTGGCTGATGGCGTTGTTGCCGGTGTCGACGACGCGCCCCTGCTCGGTGACGAAGCGCGCCTTGTAAGCTTGCCACACGGCCGGCGCGCGCAGGGCGCCGCCGAGCGGAATGTCGTGCGAATCGAGCGCCAGCCGCGGCAGAGTCACGGCGGGCTCGCTTGCCGGCGACGCAGCCGGCGCTTCCGCGCGCAGCGGCGATGCGGCGACGAGCGCGACGAGCGAAAGGAGGAGGACGAGTCGGGACATGTTACGATTTCCTCCCCACGTGGCGCACGAACAGCCGGGTCGATGCGGCGAGCAATGCGGCGGCCAGCAGCGCGCCGCACACATAGGCGAGCGAATGCAGCGACAGCCAGCCGGCGGCGATCAGCCGCGCATTGCCGATCGACAGCGGCTGCGTGGCGATGAAGCGGCTGTCCGTGACGGGAAGGACGGCGATCTTGGCTTCCGACACGTCGAGCACCGACACGCGGCCGCTGATCTGCCGGGCGACGCGCGGATCGACCAGACAACCGACCGCTTCGGCCAGCGCATCGGAGCTTGGCGCGGTGACGACGGTCCACACGTCTTCGGCGCTTTCGCCGACGATGTTCTGACCGATGGCGAGCAGCGACTGCGGCGTGACCAGGCTGCCTTCCTCCGGCGCATCGAAGCCCGCGTGCAGCAGACTGCCGGCGTCGGTGAATTTCGACATCAGCCAGTCGCGTGCGCGGCCGAAGCCGGAGGAGACGCCCCCGAGCCAGCGGCCTTCGCCGCGCACCCGCGCATCCCATTCCTCGAACAGATCGCGGCCCGTCGGCGCGTCCGTATCCGCATCCCTGTCCTTCACCGGCTTGAGAATGCCGGCGACAGCGAGATCGCGGTCGATGCGATACAGCGCCGCCTTGAATCCGCCGGTCGGCCGCGGCGGATGGCAGGACATCGGGAAGTTGCTTTGCAGCACCAGCCTGTTGCGAGCGCTGGCTTCGGTCGGCGAGAGATTGTCGTCCTCGGCGGCCCGGCGCATGTCGCGTCCGAGCCCCTTCCAGGTTTCACGCAGGGCGGCGAGCGGCAGATCGATTTTTTGCAGCAGGCCGGGCTCCAGCGCGTCGACCGGCGCCACCGCCAGCGTCGGCCCGCGCCCTTTCACCGGCGCCGTCGTCGTGATCTCGAAGTCGATCGGACGACCGCCGGCGATGGCGTAATGGGCGACGAGCGTCGCCGCTGCGCCGATCGATTTCGCCTCGAAACTCGGCAGGAACAGTCTGGAGCGCCGCGCCGCGCCGACGAAGGGAAAACCGCCTGTCGAAGTGACCGCGAGATCGGGCATGCGCGCGACGCGGGCGATCGACGGCATCTCGATTTCGGTCGAGTCGAGAAACAGGAAGCGCGAGGAGGCGTGGATGGCGGCCAGCGGATCGCATGCCGTATCGTCGCCGTTGGGAAGATGCGCTTCGATTTCGATGCGGTTCAGGCCGGGCCGCAGAAAGCCCAGCGGAATGGGCAGCGGATTGTCCTTGAACGCCTCTCCCGCGGCCTTCAGCAGCGGCAGGCTGACGGCGGTGCGCTCGTTCACCTTCATCGCCAGCTGGGCGCGGCCGGCGAGGCCGGGCGCATAGCCGCCGGCGAGACGCACCATGGCGCGGCCATAGTCGGCGGCGTAGAAATCCGCGGGCATGATGATGTTGAAGGCGGCGCGGTACAGCCGGCCGGAAAATTCCTCGCTGACCAGCCCCAGATCGCGCAGGCGGACGCGCTGACCGCCGTCCATCCGGTAGCCCGGGAAGGCCGCGACGGCGCGCAGGCCCGGCGGTGTGCCGCGTGGCGTCGTCGCCACCAGAAACTGCTTCATCGCCTCGTCGACCTGCGCCACATTGGCGCCGGTGACGACGATGGCGGCGCGGCGCTCCGCTGTCGCCGGCAGCACGACGACGCGCGGCTGGTCGACGTTCCGCAAGGCCTCGAGGCCCGCGTCACGCGGCAGTTCCGACGCCGGGGCGACGACGAGATTGACGCCATAGGCCCCTGCAGCGACGGCGCCCGTGTCGACGACCGGCTGCTCGAAGCGACCGATGATCGAAATGAGCTGCACCGCCCGCAGCATGCGTTCGACATCGCTCGTCCTGGCCTTTTCCGGAAGCACCGCGCGGATCGGCAGCGCGCCCTGCTCGTCGGGCGCCAGCGCGCCGAGATCGGCAAGATTGTCGATGGCGGACTCGGCTTCGGTGAGCAAGAGCCCGGTCTGCGTCGGATCGATCTGCGTCCACAACTCGAATGTCGCGTCGAGGGAGCAGTCGACGCGGTGACGCTGCTGCGCAGAAATGCGCACGGCGTTGAAGCCCGGACGCAGAAGGCCCGGCGGAATGTCGAAGGCGACCGTCTTGACCGCCTGCACGGCGTTGATCGGCGTCACGCCCACGACTTCGTCGTTGATGGTCAACGTGAGTGTCGAGGCTTCGGACATCACCGACACGGCGGAGAGATAGCCGAGCTGGAAGCGCAGATTGCGACGGACCTGGCCGTCGGTGAGATAGATCGGCCACTCCGACGCGCCGACTTCGCCCGCGAGACGGAAGCCTTGCACATTGTTGGTCAGATGGCGGATGACTTGCGCCGGCGATTTCTGCTCTGGCGCTGCGGCGGGCGCGGGCGTCGGCGCAGCAGCCGGTGTGGCGGCAGGAGCATCTGCGCGCGTAGCGGCGGCAGAAGGCGCCGGCGCAGGGCGCGGCGATGGCTTCACGGGCGTCATCTTCGACACCGTCGATGGCGCGGTGAGAAAAATCGCCTGCGAAGAGGCAGCATGCGCGGCGCTCGTGGATGCGAGTGCAACGGCGCCGGCGAGAAGGGGGCGAGCGAGGGCGATCATGCGATTTTCTTTCGCGCTTGCGACAGGGCGCTGAAGGATTTTCCGGACGCCTGCGCCAGGAACCGGCGCAGCCAGGCGGTCGAGGTCGTGGGCGCGGTCTGCGGCTCCGCCGCGTCCTGTGCCTTCAGCAGATAGGTGACGGCGCGCAATGGTTCGGTCATGCCCCACCACAGGAACTGCATGGTGCCGGCCCACAGGCTCTTGTGCGCGCGGCGCCCTTCGAGAAACTTCGGCAGCGCTTCGCTGTCGCCATACATCAGATCGGCGAGCACGAAATATTCTTCGGGCTGCATCAGATCGAACTCGCAGCCATAGACGCCGTCGCCGAGAGTCGGCGTGCGGCGGAAGATGAGCGGAAGCGCATATTCGGCGGAGATGTCGCCGACCGGTTCGATGTAGAGACGAATCTCCGGCGTCTCGTCGGCCGCGAGCAGATGCGCCGGCAGTTCGCCCTCGAGCTTCAGCGCGCAGCCGCCGGCCGACACATTGAGGATCTCGACATCGACCTGCTCGCCAGCGACATCGAGCACGCCGCGGCGCGCGATGGTGAGGCGCGGGTGACGGTCGGGCTGCGCGCGCTCGCACACGGCGCCCAGACCGACGCCGGCCATCATCAGGTTGAAGAAGTTCCACAGTCCGACGATCAGCATCAGATTGGAGACGCCGGGTTCCGCCATGTAGCGCCACGCTGCGACCACCGCGCCCGCCGCCAGAAGTCCGTAAATCGCGAAAAACGGCCAGGACAATTCGGACAGATGTTCGTTGTCGAGCGACTGGCCCTTGGCCGTGACATTGAAGGTCGGCTTGCGCGGATTGGCGACGACCGAAACGATCGCCTTCAACAGGAACACGCCCTGGCAATATTCGTAGAGCTCCGACACCCAGGGCCAGCGCACCGAGCCGTAGAGATAATTCTGCAGCAGCATGTTGGCGATCATGTAGGCGAGCGTGTAGGCGATCGCCTCGTCGACGTTGGAGACGAAGATCTTCACGTCGAACAGGATGAAGGCCAGCGGCGCCAGCATGAAAATGAGCCGCGGAAACGGGAAGAACCAGAAGGTCATGCTGGAGAGATAGCCGATCTTCTGGATCGGCCGCAGACCTTGCTTGAACAGCGGATTCTTGAGCAGCAGAATCTGCAGCATTCCCTGGCACCAGCGCACGCGCTGGCCGATGAAGCTGGCGAAGGTTTCCGGCTGCAGGCCGGCGATGAGCGGCACATCGACGAAGGCGCTGTGCCAGCCCTTGGCGTGCAGTTCGAACGCCGTCTCGCAATCCTCGGTGATGGTGACGCCCGAGAAGCCGCCGGCCTCGACCAGCGCCGAACGCCGCAGCAGAGCCGCCGAGCCGCAGAAAAACGACGCATCCCATTTGTCGAGACCGCGCTGGGTCATCGAATAGAACATCTCGTTTTCGGACGGCATTTTCGAGAAGGTGCGCAGATTCTTCTCGATCGGATCGGGATTGAGGAACACATGCGGCGTCTGCACGAGGAACAGTTTCTCGTCCTCGAGGAACAAGCCGACCGTTTCTTGCAGGAAGTGCCGGAACGGCGCGTGGTCGGCGTCGAATACGACGACGATGTCGCCCTCCGCGAAGGCGAGGGCGTTGTTGAGATTGCCGGCCTTTGCGTGTTCATTGCGTTCGCGGGTGAGATAGATGCAGCCCATGCGGCGCGCGAGTTCCTGCAACGACGCGCGCCGCAGGCTGGCGCTTTCAGCCTTCACTGGGTCGGGATCGGCGCACTTCTGATCGGTGCCGCCATCGTCGAGCAGCCATACGGTGAGCTTTTCACGCGGATAGTCCATCGACATGGCCGCGGCCATGGTGGTGGCGAGGATGTATTCGTCCTCGTTGTAGGTCGGGATGAAGACATCGACGGACGGCATCGCCTCGTCGGGACGGCGCGCCTGACGCGGCCGGCGGATCGGATCGACGCCGATGACGAGGCTGATGGCGAGGATCATCACGCAATAGAGTTCCGCCGCCAGCAGCACGAGGCCGAAGCCGAGACCGACCGGGTCGGAAGCGGGGGGCAGCGTGAAGCTCACGCGCCAGTAGACGTAGCGGACGACGACGAAGGTCGCGAGGGCGAGAAACAGCTGCCGCGCCAGTGGCCCCTTCATGAAGGCCCAGACGAACAGCATGCCGGCGATCGTCGTCACGCCCAGCGCAAGCTGCGCCTGCACGCTCACGGGCTGCGTCAGCAGCGCGATGGCGACGAAACTCGACAGTACCCACGCAATGATACGCAACGCCGGCATAACGCGCCCTTTCGTACTCTGAGTACAATTCTAGGGGCATGTCCTGAAGGCGACGTTAACGATGCTGACAATCAGCGCGCCGGTCCCTGGATTCCCCCGGCTGTGGGGACTGCGGACCTCTCCGGTCCACTCGCCGTTGCAGCCTCAGAAGGTGAGGCGCGATTCCAGCGTGCCGTAGGCTCCGGAGCCGCGCACGCGATCGGACATGAAGCCGGTCGCGACGCCGAGCTGCAAGGCGCCGAAGCGTACGCCCGACACATGACCGCCGATGCGCATCTGGCGGAAGAAATTGTCGCCGAGAATGGCGACTTCCGGGCCGATGTAAACGCGATCGCCAATGGCCATGCCGAACTTGCCGCGCGCGTAATAGGCGCTGTTGTTGGTCGAGTAATAGGCGACGCCCGACAGCATGGTCTGATCGCTCGGCGTCACATAGGCGTCGACGCCGATGCGCAGGCCGCCGCGCGTGCCTTTCACCGTGTTGTTCGGATCGTCGGGCGTGATGTGGTTGTTGACGATTTCCGCGCCGACATAGCCGGCGACGGTGGTGGTCTTCGTCACCCATTCGTAGCCGACCATGGCGGCGCCGTCGGCGAGGCGGCCCTCGATCCCATGGGCCGGCGACGTGAGGGTCGCTGTGCTGTTGTAGCGATAGACTCCGCCGAGGCCGGCGATGCGCAGACGCAGGCCGCTTGTTTCGAGATCGGAATAAGGCGCAATCGTGCCGATCACTGCGCCCGAGAAGGCGCGCTGACTGACGCCGTCGGCGACGACATCGAGCGCAGCGGTCGGCGGTCGGGTCTGCGGCCCGTCCGTCGGAACGCCCGTATACCAGTCGGCCGCCTGCGCCGGCAGCGCCAGCGTTATCGCCGCCAGCAGGGTGAAGCCTTCGACCTTGCGCATCGTCTTGTGTCTCGTCGCTCGGGCAGGGCGCATCGCCGCCGCCATGTTTGCATACGAGCACACTGCCCAACGAGCGTTAACGTGTGTTCACGACTTTTGTGAAACCCATCGCCATACCTAAGAAACACTTGTGTACGATGGGCGCGACGGCAAAAGGATTCACCTTGCGCAGATGTCGTCGATGCGCTGAACCGCAGCCTCGAGCCGTTGCAGATCCTCGTCTCGCGACAGGCGGTGGTCGCCGCCGGGGACGAGCGAAAAGGTTACCGGATCTTCGACCAGATGCTCGACCAGCGCCAGCGCGTGGCGCCACGGCACGGCGTCGTCGTCCGAGCCCTGAAGGATTTCCACGGGCGCATAGGCGCGAATGGGGCCGTCGTACATCAGATGCCGGCGACCATCCTCGAACAGGCGCCGCGTGAACGGCATTCCCTCGCCGCCATCCGGCGTCGGCCGGCGCCACATGCCTTTTTCCATGATTTCGGCCTGCACGGCCGGACCCAGCGAGGGCCAGACGAGCCGTTCGGTGAAGTCCACGGCCGGGGCGATCAACACGAAGCCGGCGAGGCGATCCGCCGCGCCTTTTTCGGCGAGACGGCGCGCCATCAGCAGCGCGATCCACGCGCCCATGGAGCTGCCGAGCACGATCTGCGGGCCGCGCGTCGAAGCCTCGAACAGCGCGAGGCTCTGCTCCAGCCAGTCGCCGATGCAGCCGTCGGCGAAGGCGCCGTCGGAGTCGCCGTGTCCGGAATAATCGAAGCGCAGGCAGGAGCGGCCATGCCGCCTGGCCCAGGCGTCGATGGCCAGCGCCTTGTTTCCCTGCATGTCGGAAGCGTAGCCGCCCAGCCACACCAGTCCCGGCCGCCCGTCCTCGGCGCCCCTGCGCAGGCGGCGGGCGATGCGCCACGCTTCGCCTCTGTCCGGTCGGGGAACGAGAATTCGATCCAGCGGCGTTTCTTCCTCAGCCGTCACGCTTTTTTCTCCTCCGGCCGGGCCCGTTGCGCAAGAAGCGCGTTGAAAAGCCGACTTTTGCTCATAGTTGGTAAAGAAAAGCGCAAGACAATGCGCTTCTTCCGAAAGCCGCCCCGGCTCCCGGGTGTCGAGACGGACGAGGGCTCCGCGCGAAAATCATGCAGCTGCAAGCCGACGCCTTTTCTGCTCCCGACCCTGATCTTGCCGGGCGGACGATCCTGCAGATCGTTCCGGACCTGCATTCGGGCGGCGCCGAGCGCACGACCATCGAAGTGGCGGAGGCGCTGGCGCAGGCCGGCGCCCGCTGCCTCGTCGCCTCGCGCGGCGGCCGGATGGTCAGTGAGCTCCAGAGCAAGGGCGGCGTCTGGCTCCCCTTTCCGGCGGCGACCAAGAATCCGGTGGCGATGGCGCTCAACAGCGTGCGGCTGGCGCGCATCATCCGCGACGAAGGCGTCGAGATCGTCCACGCCCGCTCGCGCGCGCCGGCCTGGGTGGCGCATTTCGCAGCGCGCCAGGCCAGCGTGCGTTTCGTGACCACCTGGCACAGCACCTATTCGGGAAGCTCGGCGATCAAACGTCACTACAATTCGATCATGGCCGCCGGCGACATCGTCATCGCCAATTCGCGCTTTTCGGCGCAGCGTATCGCCGACCTTTACCCCGCCGGCGCCGACAGGATCGTCATCATTCCGCGCGGCGCCGATCTGCGGCGGTTTTCGCCGGCGCAGGTCGAGCCGCGCCGGGTGGAGGCGCTGCGCGCCGCCTGGCGGATCGAGCCGCATCGGCGGATCGTGCTGCTGCCGGCGCGGCTCACGCCGCGCAAGGGTCATGTCGTCGCCATCGAGGCGGCGCGTCTGCTGGCCCGGCAGGGGCTCGCAGATGCGCGTTTCGTGTTCATCGGCGATACGCAGAGCGAATCCTTCCGCGAGACGCTGGAGGAAATGATCGACAAGGCCGGCCTTCGCGATGTCGTCACGCTGCCCGGCCATTGCGCCGACATGCCGGCCGCCTATCTGGCCGCCGCGGTGGTGCTCATGCCCTCGACGGAGCCGGAAGCCTTCGGCCGGGTCGCCATCGAGGCGCAGGCCATGGGTGCGCCGGTGATTGTCGCCGATCTCGGGGCCGCCTCGGAAATCGTCCGCTGCGCCGCCGACGGCGTCCCGCAGGACGCGACCGGCTGGCGGGCGCCGGCCGGCGACGCCTCGGCGCTCGCTGACGCCATCGCCGAGGCGCTGGCGCTCAAGGCGTCGGCCCGCGACGAACTGACGCGCCGCGCTCGCGACCATGTCGCCCGGCGATTCTCCACCGAACAGATGTGCCGCGCCACGCTGGACGTATATCGACGTCTTCTCGCCTGACTTTTGCCGGCTTTCGCCCGTCGTGGCGGATCGCGTCCAAACCATCGGGTTGGCGCGAAACGGGATTCCCGCAAAAAGAGTTCATTAACCAAAAATCATGGTTACCGGAGTATCTCCATGTCATGGCCGAACTGTCGCCGGTTTGATCGACGAGACTGCCGGCTTCGGTTCAGAGTTGGAGGAGAGATCCCATGACGCCATCGATGCGCATTTCGCTCGCGACCGCCGCTGCGGCCGCCGTCCTCACCGCTTCCGCCGCCTTCGCCGACGCCGCGCGCGATCCGCATGGCGTCTGGCTGCGCCCGGAGGGCGGGGTGCAGTTCAGCTTTTATGACTGCGGCAAGCAGCTCTGCGCCAAGGTCATCGACGCCCGCAGCGACGAGGACAAGGCCTCCATCGGCACAGTTATCCTCCGCGGCGCGACCAAAACGGGCGCCAATGAATGGAAGGGCAAGCTGTTCAACGCCGACGACGGCAAGACCTATGACGGCACCATCACCGTCACCTCGGCCAACGAACTGACCCTGAAGGGCTGCCTGTGGGGCGTGCTGTGCAGCGGCGAGACCTGGAAGCGCGTCTCGGCGCCGACGGCCGCGGCCGCCGCGCCCGCGCCGAAGGCCCACGCTGTGGCCGACGCCGCCCGCTGATCATATCCGAAACGAAAAAGGCCCGGACGCCGAGACGGCTCCGGGCCTTTTTTTCGTTTGACGGGTGGTTCAGACGCCGGATTTGATCTCGGCGGTCGCCCTGGCCGTCAGCTCGTCCATGGTGCGGCGAATCTGGTGCTCCGACTGATCGACGCCGGCGGCGGCGAAATCGGCTTTCAGTTTGGCGACGACCAGTTCGTCGGCGCCGGCCTTGACATCCAGTCCGACGACATCGAAGGCGTAGGCCTTGGCGTCGTCGCCGGTCTTGCCGAGTTTTTCGGCCGCCCACAGGCCGAGCAGCTTGTTGCGGCGGGCTTCGGCGCGAAACTGCAGCTCCTGCTCGTGGACGAAGCCTTTCTCGAAGGAATCCTCGCGTTTGTCGAAAGTGCTCATATCGTCCCCGGCTGTATGATCTCGTCGTTTTGTGCGGGTCATTCCCGCGCGCGGCCCGCGGTCGGGCGGCGCGACAGCATATATTCTCCTTTCCCCGTCATTGCAAAGCCGGCGCGCCGCCCAAAGGAGCGGCGCCCGTCTCCCGGGCGTGCGAAGGGATGTGAAATTTGCAGCTCTGCGCTATAGAAGGGCAGCCATGCACAAGACGACGACCCTGCCGCCGCCGGCCGGCGCCCTGACCGACGAGCGCGCCGGCGCCATTCGCGCCGCCCTCGGCGACCGGGCCATCGTGCTGGTGGGGATGATGGGGTCGGGCAAGAGCGCCATCGGCCAGCGCCTCGCGACGCGGCTCGGCCTGCCCTTCGTCGACGCCGACGCCGAGATCGTCGCGGCCGCGGCGGGCATGTCGATTCCCGAGATTTTCGCCAAATATGGCGAGCGCTATTTCCGCGACGGCGAGCGCCGGGTCATCATGCGCCTCCTCCACGGCGACGCCATGGTGCTGGCGACCGGCGGCGGCGCCTTCATGGACCCGCGCACCCGCGAGCGCATCGCCGAGCGCGGCGTGTCGATCTGGTTCGACGCCGATCACGAGACCCTGCTCAAGCGCGTGCGCCGCAAGGGCGACCGCCCGCTGTTGCAGACCGCCGATCCGGCCGCGACCCTGCGCAGGCTCATGGACGAGCGCTACCCGGTCTATGCGCTCGCCGATCTGCGCGTCGTCTCTCGTGACGCGCCGCAGGAGGCGATGACCGACGAAACCGTCGCCGCCTTGTGCGCGGCGCTTCCCGGCCTCGAGGCGGCGCGCGCCGCCCGGCCCAGAAAGGATTTTTCCAGAGCCATGACGCATCTGCAGCTCCGCCCGGCCGGCGATCAGTCTCCGGCGCGCGAAACCGTGCATGTCGCGCTCGGCGGCCGCTCCTACGACATCATGATCGGCGCGCGCCTGCTGGAGAGCGCCGGCGAACACATCGCCCGCATCGCGCCGGGCGCGGCCTGCGCCATCGTCACCGACGAGAATGTCGCGCGCCTGCATCTGGCGACGCTCCAGAAGAGTCTCGACGCTCAGGGCATCCGCCATACGCCGATCGTCGTCGCGCCGGGCGAATCTTCCAAATGCCTCGCCACCTACGGACGCGTCTGCGACGAAATTCTCGCCGCGAAGATCGAACGCCGCGACCTCGTCGTCGCCTTCGGTGGCGGCGTTGTCGGCGATCTCGCAGGCTTTGCGGCGGCCAGCGTGCGGCGCGGATCGCGCTTCGTGCAAATTCCCACCACGCTGCTGTCGCAGGTCGATTCCTCCGTCGGCGGCAAGACCGGGATCAACTCGCCGCACGGCAAGAATCTCCTCGGCGCCTTTCATCAGCCCTCTCTCGTTCTCGCCGATGTCGACGTTCTCGAGACGCTCGCGCCGCGCGAGGTCCGCGCCGGCTACGCCGAAGTGGTCAAATACGGGCTTATCGGCGACAAGCGCTTCTTCGAATGGCTTGAGGCCGACGCCGAGAGCATCTTCCACAGCAAGGCCGAGCAGATCTGCGCCATTGCCGTGAGCTGCGAGACCAAGGCCGCGATCGTCGCCCGCGACGAGACGGAGCAGGGCGATCGCGCCTTGCTCAATCTCGGCCACACTTTCGGCCACGCCTTCGAGAAACTCGTCGGCTACGATGGCGCGCGTCTGGTGCATGGCGAGGGCGTCGCCATCGGCATGGCCTGCGCGGCGCGCTTCTCGCAACGCCTCGGCCTGTGCTCCGGGCAGGATGCGGTGCGCATCGCGCGCCATCTCGACGGCGTCGGCCTGCCGACCCGCATCGCGCAAATTCCCGGCTGGAGCGCGGATGCGGACGCCATTCTCGAGGCCATGTATCAGGACAAGAAGGTCGAGCGCGGCGCGCTCACCTTCGTGCTGATGCGCGGCATCGGCGAAGCCTTCATCGAAAAATCCGTCGACGGCGACGCCGTCCGCGCCTTCCTCGAGGCTGAACTGGCGGGCGGGTGAGCCATGCACGGAGACCCTGGCGTTCCAAATGTAGATGTCTTCACGGCGATCCTCGTCGTCGTCCTGTGCGTCGGGTTCTCCGCTTTTTTCGCCGCGGCCGAGACGGCGATGACCGCCGCCTCGCACGCCCACATGCATTCTCTGGAAAAGGAAGGCGATCACCGCGCCGGCCTCGTCATCCGCCTGCTGCGCCAGCGCAACCGGCTGATCGCTGCGCTGCTGCTCGGCAACACGCTCGGCAACATCGGCGGCTCCGCCTTCGCGACCGGCGTGCTGGTGCAACTGTTCGGCGAGAGCGGCGCGGTTTACGCCACCTTCATCATGACGGCGCTGCTGCTGGTGTTCGCGGAGGTGCTCCCGAAGACTCTGGCGATCAACCATCCCGACAGGCTGTCACTCGCCTTCGCGCCGATCATCGCAATTTTCGTTTCCGTCTTCGGCCCTCTGCTGGCGGGCGTCGAGTTCTTCGTGCGCTGGCTGCTCCAGCGCATGGGGGTGGAGATCGGCCATGGCCGGACCGTGCTGTCGCCCTATGACGAACTGAAGGGGGCGGTCGATATCCTGCACGAGGAGGGCGAAGTGGAGCGCAGCGCCCGCGACATGTTCGGCGGACTCCTCGACCTGCAGGTTCTGCATGTCGGGGATGTGATGATCCATCGCACCAAGATGCGCACCATCGACGCCGATCTCGAGCCGCGGCTGCTGGTGCACGAGGTTCTGGCCTCGCCCTTCACCCGCATGCCGTTGTGGCGCGAGCGCCCGGACAATTTCATCGGCGTCCTGCATTCCAAGGACTTGCTGCGGGCGCTGGCGGCGACCGACAACGACAGCGACAAGCTGAAGATCGACGAGATCATGCTCGAGCCATGGTTCGTGCCGGAGGCCACGACGCTCGAAGATCAACTCGAAGCCTTCCTCAAGCGCAAGACGCATTTCGCGCTGGTCGTCGACGAATATGGCGAGGTCATGGGCCTCGTGACGCTCGAGGACATTCTGGAGGAGATCGTCGGCGACATCCGCGACGAGCACGATCTGGCTGTGCAGGGCGTGCGGCCGCAGCCCGACGGAACGGTGCTGGTCGACGGCGCCGTGCCGGTGCGCGATCTCAACCGCGTCATGGCCTGGAGCCTGCCGGATGCGGAGGCGACGACCATCGCCGGCCTTGTCATCCACGAGGCCGGAGCCATTCCGGACTCGGGCCAGGTGTTCAGCTATCACGGCTTCCGCTTCGAGGTGCTGCGCCGCGTTCGCAACAGGGTCACGGCCTTGCGAGTCACCCCGGAATCGTGAGCCGGGCGACCATCGCTCTGTGCATGTTCGGGCGCCTGTTCCGCACCCGGACTTTGGAGCGCCATCCGGCGCCTGTTGTCGATGTCATCTGGAGCCAGAGATGTTGCGGGGAGATCCGATCGGCAGCCTGTGCAGCGCGGCGCGGCGCGCCGTTGCGCTGCTCTGTCGTCGTCACTCCGAAACGGAAAGCCGCATCGAAGCCGAGCGGCTGCATCTTGCCCTCGCCGCGGCTGATCTCGGGACCTGGGATTATGACGTCGCCAGGGGAATATCGACGCTGAACGCAGAGATGAGCCGCATCTTCGGCCTCGGCGCGCGGCGCGAGGCGACGCCGGAAGCGATCTTCGCGACCATCCTGCCGGCGTTCCGCCCTGCCGTGAAGGCTGCCTTCGATGCGGCGCTCGATCCGCAGGGCTCCGGCGATTATTCCGCGCGTTACATGATCGCGCGGGTCGACGACGGCGCCGAGCGCTGGGTTGCATCCCGGGCGCGCGCCCGGCGCGACAACGGCGCCGTGACCGGCCTGATCGGCGTCTGCCGCGACATCACCGAGGAGCGCGCCTTCGATCAGTTGACGGCCGATCGGGCTCGGCTGGCGGAGGAGATCGTGCTGGTGACGGATTCGGCGCCGGGCATGATCTGCACATTTCGGCGCGACGCCGCAGGGCGTTTTTCCTTTCCCTTCGCATCCCGGCATTTCTTCGACATTTACGGCCTGCGATTCGAGGAAGCCCATGAGAATGCCGATGTCATGCTGCGGCGGGTTCATCCGGACGACGCCGCAGCGTTGCAGGACTCCATCGACCGGTCGGCGACGACGATGTCGGTGTGGCGGCACGAATTCCGCTACTTGCATCCGGACCGGGGCGAAATCTGGATCGAGGGCCAGTCGACGCCATCGATCGATCCGGCCGGCGGCGTGCTGTGGCGCGGCTATATTCAGGATATCACCGACCGCAAAGGCCCCGAACAGATGCTGCGGGCCAGCGAGGCGCGGGCGCGGGCGCTTTACGACGCCGACATCATCGGCATGTTCGTCTGGCGCCCCGATGGCCGCATCACCGACGCCAACGACAGATTCCTGGCGATGCTCGGATTCGACAGGCGCGCCCTTGCGGCGGGGGAACTCGACTGGCGCGCTCTCACCTCGCGGCCAATGCCGTCGTCCCACGACCTCGACGGATTCGCCGAAGCGAAGGACGGCGCTACGGCGCCAGGACCCTACGAAACCGAATTGGTTTGCAGGAATGGAGAGCGTCTACCCGTTCTCATGCAGGGCGCGCCGATCGACCCGTCGATCGGCGAGGGGATCGCCGTCGCGCTCGATATCCGTGACCGCAAGCAGGCGGAGCGCCGTCTCGCCGTGCTCAACGCCGAGAGGATGAAAACCCTGGCGGCGCTGGCCGGAGCCATTGCGCACGAGGTCAATCAGCCGCTGGCCGCTGCTGGTGTCTATCTCAAGACCCTGCGCCGGCTGATCGTCATGGACCCGGAAAAGCGCCCGCTGCCGCTCGGGGATACGATCGACAAGGCCGACGCCCAGTTCACACGCGCCGGCCAGTTGATCGCCCGGCTGCGCGAATTTGTCGCCCATGGCGAGCCCGATCTGATGCATACGCGCCTGCACGAGGTGATCGCCAGCGCCGTTGCGCAATCCGAACCGAAAGCCGGCGAACTCGGCGTTTCCGTGAAGCTCGACCTTGCGGCGCCGAACGATGAGACGCTCGCCGACGCGATGCAGATCGAGCGCGTGGTGATCAATCTCGTCGACAATGCGCTGGATGCCATGAAGAACGCCGCCCGGCGCGAACTGACCGTGTCGACCGCAGTCGATGGCGACGAAATCCGCGTCGACATCGCCGATTCCGGAGCGGGTTTCGCGCCGGGCGTCGCCGAGACGCTGTTCGAGCCTTTCGTCACCACCAAGCGCGCCAACATGGGCGTCGGGCTCGCGGTCTGCCGCGCCATTGTCGCCGCGCATCACGGACGCATCTTCGCCGCGCCGCCGCAGGAAGGGCGCGCCATGATCAGCTTCACGCTGCCGCTCCACGAGGCGTCGGCGCCCGCAATATAAGTATGAGCCCTTATTCCATGTTTTTCGAATTCGGCGTAAACATTGCGTGTGCTTCGCAGGCGCAGACGCGTTCGGCGTGTGGGGTGGGGCGACAAACTCGCCGGCAAGATGCGCGCGCCACGACGCCCGAGGAGGGAGGCGGCTTCCATGATGACCATGACGCAATGCGCCCAACTCGCTGGCGTCGATGCAGACGTCGCGCGGGCTGCAACCCCGACCCCCGAGCATCGCGCCCTCTATCGCAGCTATCTGCTCAATCTGCGCCTCGGAGACGCCGCTGTGGAGCGGCTCATCCGCCGCGACCTGCATGGCTGGGTCGATCTCGGCGCGCATGCGAAAGCCGCCGGCGCGCTGGTGGCCTTGCGCTGGTTCTGGACGGATTTTCCGCAGGTGGCCCCCTGCGTCGGCGAGCGGCGCGCGCCGCCTGCGCTGCGAGCGGCGTGTGGAGCGGCGTGAATCGGGGGCAAAAACTGCTGGCGTTCAGTCCGAGCGTTGCGCCAGCGTCGCCATCCGCACCAGTTCCGACAGGCTTTTGGCGCCCATCTTCGACATCAGATTGGCGCGATGCACTTCGACGGTGCGGGTGCTGATCCCCAGCTCATAGGCGATGACCTTGTTCTGGCGGCCTTCGATGAGCCCGGCCAGAACCTCGCGCTCGCGATGGGTGAGGGAGCCGAGCCTGTCTTCATAGGCGCGGGTTTCGCGGGCGGCGGCGGTCTTTCCGCGCACCAGCGCGTCGCGCACCGCCTCGACCAGATGATCCTTGTCGAAGGGCTTTTCGAAAAAATCCGCGGCGCCGCGCTTCATGGCCTCGATCGCTGTAGGAATATCGGCGTGCGCCGTCACCACCAGCACCGGCATGGAAAGGCGGCGCTCCTTCATCGCCGTGAGAAGTTCGAGGCCGGTCATGTCGGGCATGCGCACATCGGTGATGACGCAGCCGGTCTTGACGAGATCGGGCGCATCGAGAAAGGTCTGGGCCGACTCGAATGCGTACGCGTCATAGCCTTCGGCGACAAAAAGCAACGAGAGAGAATCACGAATCGCCGGGTCGTCGTCGATGACGTAAACAGTTGCAGGCGCATTCATTCAATCTCGCTCCCGGCGCTTTCACGTCGTTACAAGGGCTTCGCCTCACGAAATCCTGTATCTGTGGCTTTTTCCGGGGCCTCTGGAGGGAAAAAGCTTTGCTCCAGAGCCTGAGACCGCATTTTAGGCTTTTTTCCACTTTGCGCAAAGGGGGCGTCGCGGCCGCCTGCGACGGATCGGGGAGTCTGGCGGCGATCGGCCGTCTGTGGCAAAATCGGCAGCCTGCCTGTCGAAAGTCGAACTCAAGCGGAAGATGCGGCAAGAAACCGTGAAAGGAATGTTTTCTGCCGCCGCGACAACGGCGACGCAGCGGCTGTTCGCGCCGCTCGCCGAAGCTGATCCGCGCGCGCGGCCGCGCTTCGCGCTCATCGTGCTCGCCTGCATTGTCCTGCACGCCATCCTGCTGGCGATCCTGCTGATCGTGCGAGATCCGGGCGTCCTGCCGCCGCCGGCCGAGGAAGTTGCCGTGGAAGTGGTGACCGAGCCGCCGCCTCCGCCGCCCGAACCGCAACCACAGCCCGAACAGAAACAGAAGGAGCCGCCGCCGCCTCCGCCGCAGGAACAGCGCTACGAGAAGGAAGCGACCGACGCGCCGCGCGAAGCGAACAAGGAGACGCTCGAACGCGAAACTCCGGACAAGGAAACGAGGGCGCCCGAGACGGCGCCGCCGAAGGATGTCCAGAAGCCGGATCTGAAAAAGGAAAAGCAGGCGCCCGAAGACGCGAAGGACGACGCGCACAAGCCCGACGCCGCCGCCGCGCCGAAATCGCTCGAGGAAAAGCTCGAGGCCGAGACGATCGAAAACGCCGAAGAGACGCCAAAAAACGACGACAAGCAGGGCCGCAAGCAGGAAAAGCCCGAGAAGAACAAGGGCGAGACCCGCAGCATTTCCGAACAGGTGGCGGCGCTCTCGAAACTGCCGGATTATGAATTCGGGGCCATCGCCAAGCCCTCGCCGGTCGGCGGCGGCAACGCCAAAGCCACCTATCTCAGTATTCTTTACGGGATCATCATGCCGCGCATGCGCGTCCCGCCGCATCTGCGCGCCATGGCCAACGCCGGGCGCGGCGTGGTGGTGTTCTACATCGACGAGGCCGGGCATCTGGTGCATCAGGCGGTCGCCCGTTCCTCCGGCGCGCCGGAACTCGACAGCGCAGCGATCGCCGCCATTCGCGCCGCGGCGCCGTTTCCGCCGCCGCCTCCCGGGCATCCGAGGGCGCTGCAATTCACCTATTCGCCCAAGTAATCGTGTGGATTTGACCGCGTGAAAGTGACCCCGTGACCGCCATCTCGAAACGTGACGCCGAAAGCTTCGTCGCCGCGCCGCCCGCGGCGGTGTTTCTCGTTCTCGTCTACGGAGGCGACGCCGGGTTGGTGCGCGAGCGGGCCGTGCAGATCGCGGCGAAACGCGTCGACGACCGGCGCGATCCGTTCCAGTTTGTCGAACTTTCGGGCGATGCGGTGTCCGCAGATCCGCTCGTGTTGCTCGACGAAGCCAACACCGTGCCGATGTTCGGCGGACGACGGGCGATCCTCGTCGAAAGCGGCGCGAAATCGGTGGCGCCGGCGGTCGAGATGCTGCTGGCGGCGCCGCCGCCGGACTGCACCATCATCATCACCGCCGGAGCCTTGAAGAAGGACGCGCCGCTGCGCAAGCTGGTCGAACCTTCGAAGATCGCCGCGGCGCTCGAATGCCAGCCCGACGAAGACAAGGACCTGCACGGTCTGATCGAGCGCACCCTGCACGAACATGGCCTGCATGCCGATGCGGAAGCCATGGGGCTGTTGACGGCGGCGCTCGGCGAAGATCGGATGATGAGTCGCGGCGAACTCGCCAAGCTCGCGCTCTACATGCATGGCCGCAGCAAGGTGGAGGCGCAGGACGTCGAGGCGATCGTCGCTCATGCCGCGACCATCGCCGGCGATCGAGTAATGCTGGCGGCCTTTTCCGGCGACAAGGTCGCGACCATCGCTGGCTACGAAGAATTGCTGACGCGCGGCGGAGACGGCCAGGCGCTGATCATCGCCGCCATGCGCTACGCCCTGGCCCTGCATCGCGGTCGCGCCGTCGTGGATCGCGACGGCGGTCAGACCCGCAACGCGCAAGACGCCTTCTACAAGGCGGGATTCGGTTCCGTGCATCAGGCGATGCGCGAGGCGCATCTCAAGGGCTGGACACAGGCGCGGGTCACACAGATCGTGGAGTTCCTGCGCACGGCCCAGACGCGGGCCAGAGCCCGCGGCGAGACGGCGGACATGGAGGCAGCGCGCGCTCTGCTTTTCATCGCGCAGACGGCGACGAGGTGCTAGGCGACCAGCCGTATCTTCCCTCGCGATTGACAGCCCGGGGGTTCGGCGCGCGCCTTGTTCATCTTGCGAATCAGGTCTGGCCGCCCAGAGCGCGCACCACCAGTTCTGTCCGGCTGCGCAGCTGCAGTTTTCCCAAAATCGTGCTGACGTGATTTTTCACTGTGCCCTCGGCAAGGCCGAGGGTCTGGGCGATCTCACGATTTCCCTTGCCGGCGGCGACCTGTGCGAGCACTTCCTTCTCGCGGTCGGTCAGCGGCTCCTGCCCGGCGTCCGCGTCCGCGGTGACGCCTTTCGTGCGGGTCTTCATGCGGCGGAATTCTTCCAGAATCCGAACAGCGATGGCCGGCGACAGCCGCGGCTCGCCGCGCGCTGCGGCGCGGATCGTCGCGAGAATTTCGCTTTCTTCGGCGTCCTTCAGCAGATAGCCGCAGGCGCCGGCGAGGATCGAGTCGAAGACATATTCCTCCGCCTCGAATGTGGTGAGCATGACGACGCGGATGCCTGGATTTTCATCGAGCATCGCGCGCGTCGCGGCGATGCCGTCGAGCCGTGGCATCTTGATGTCCATCAGCGCCACATCGGGCTTGAAGGCCCGCGCGGCGCGCAGAGCGTCTGCCCCGTCGGCGACGGCGGCGACGACGTCGATATCCGGCTCCATCGCCAGCAGAGCGGCGAAAGCCTTGCGGATCAATGGCTGATCTTCGGCGATGAGGAGTCGGATGCGTTTCTGCTCCAAAGGATTTGCTCCAGACAATGGTCTCCGGCGGCCTCCCGGGCGTCATCGAGAATCAAATCTGACTGCAGGATGAACGCGGCGGCCATGCCCCGTTCACGTCGGACGGCGCAAAGATAACCCGTTCTTTCGACGAGCGCCAATCGGGCTCGCACAGCGGACGCGGGTTCCGCCGAAGTCAGGAGTGACGGACATGACTTTTGCAATTGGCAAGACGCTTGGCGCGGCCATTCTGATTGGCGCTCTCGCGGTCGCGCCGGCCCAGGCCGGCGGTTGGGGACATCGCGGCTGGGGCGGTCACGGCGGCTGGGGCGGCGGCTACGGCTGGCGTGGCGGCGGCGGCTGGGGCGGCGCGGTTGCAGCCGGCGCCCTCGGCGCCCTCGCGGTGGGCGCGCTTGCCGGCGCTGCAGCCCGGCCTGCCTATGGATACGGCTATGGATATGGCTGCTATCCCGCCGATCAGCCGGTCTACGACCCTTACGGAAACATCGCCGGCTATCGCCGCGTGCAGGTCTGCGACTGAATTTCCATCCGCCGTCGCCAACCCCCGCCCCTCTCGCGTGACGGCGGCACTCGGGCCTCCCGGACTTTTTCGTCCGGGAGGCTTTTTGTCGCACCGGGCCTGCGGGCGATTTTGTTCCTGCGGCTGCCGGCGATCGCCGAGGGGCCTATGTGTTCGGGACGACGCCCGACGCGCGTTGCGATCCAGAGGTCTTTCGAAAAGACGCCGCCATGATCAAGAACGCTGCGAGCCTCGTTGCTCTCACCCTCCTCGCCGCTCCCGCGCAGGCCGCCACTCTCGAGGGGCTCGCCGCCTATGGCGACTGGCGCGATGATTCGCCGGGGACCGTGCGAAGGATCACGGGGAAAGATTTGCCTCCGCCGCTGTCGACGCCATCGAATGAAGCGAGCCCGAGCGTCGTTCCCCGGCCGGACAGCGCGAGGCTCGCGACGCTTCCGGGCTTCGAAGCAGATGTGTTTGCCGACGGGCTCGATGGTCCGCGCGTCATCCGCATCGCGCCGAACGGCGATATTTTCGTCACCGAAAGTTTTGCCGGCCAATTGCGAGTTTTTCGCGCCGCGCCCGGCGGAGCGAGGCCCGGGAAGACAGAAGTTTTCGCAAAGGGGCTGGAGCGTCCCTACGGCATCGCCTTCTATCCGCCGGGCGCCGATCCGGCTTATGTCTATGTCGCGACGCCGTCGAAAATCCTGCGCTACCCCTATCGCTCCGGCGATCTCGTCGCGACCGGACCGGCGCAAACCGTCGCCGAGCTTCCGGGCGACGGCAGCCACTGGACCCGGGATCTCGCCTTATCGCCCGACGGCAGGACGCTTTATGCCGCGGTCGGTTCGCAGTCGAACGATGCCGAACATGGCGCGCGGCCGCCCGCCGACCGGCGCGGGGCGCTGGAAAGCGTCAATGGCCCCGGCGCCTCGGACGGCGCCGAATTCGAACGCGCCGATGTCGTCGCCATGAATCCCGATGGCTCCGGCCGGCGGGTGTTCGCGACGGGACTGCGCAATTGCGCCGGTCTGACGATCCGGCCCGGAACAAGCGATCTGTGGTGCGTCGTCAATGAGCGCGACCAACTCGGCGACGATCTGCCGCCCGAATATGCGACGCATGTGAAGGAGCGGGCGTTCTATGGCTGGCCGTGGTTCTATGTCGGCGCCAACGAAGATCCGCATCACGCTGGCCAGCGCCCGGAACTCGCGGGCATGGTGACGGCTCCCGACATTCTGATCCAGCCGCATTCTGCGCCGCTGGGGATCGCCTTTTACACAGGCAGGCAGTTCCCGGCAGAGTTCATGGGTGACGCTTTCGTGGCGCTGCATGGCTCGTGGAACCGGGAAAAACGCACCGGCTACAAGATCATTCGCCTGAAATTCGCGAATGGCGCCCCGACGGGGGAATACGAGGATTTCGTCACGGGGTTCGTCGTCGACGATCGGCGGGTGTGGGGTCGTCCTGTCGGCGTCGCGCAGGCGGCGGACGGATCGCTGCTGTTCAGCGACGACGGGGCGGGCGTGATCTGGCGGGTGAGCTACAAGAAGCCGTGAGCCGCCTTCACGCGGTCGCCACGATGAGGAAGCCGGCTTCCTCCGGCGCGCCGGCTTCGAATATCGCCACATGATCGACACGGCCGGCTGACGGGCCGCGCCGGGCGGCGTCCAGCGCCGCCGTCACAGCCGCGTCGTCGCCATGGATCAGCGCCTCGACGCTTCCGTCGATCCGGTTGCGCACCCAGCCGGCGAGGGCGAGACGTGCCGCTTCGCGCGCGAAAAACGCCCGATAGCCGACGCCCTGCACGCGCCCCGTCACGATCAGTCGGACGCAGCGCATGATTCACACCGCCATATTGTCGATGAGGCGCGTGGCGCCGAGTTTTGCCGCCGCCAGCAGACGGATGGGGCCATCCTCGGTGGTGACCACGCGCTCCAGAGTTCCGGAGTGCCGGGCCTCCAGATAATCGATGACGAAACCGGCGCCCGCCACGGTCTCGCGCGCTTCGCTCATCGCATGGCCAATCTCGTCGCCGGCGCGGATGCGCTCGGCGGCGCGAGTCAGCGCCGCGAACAGGGTCGGCGCCAGCGAGCGCTCGACGGCGGAGAGGTAGATATTGCGCGACGACAGCGCCAGCCCGTCCGGCTCGCGCAGCGTCGGCGCGCCGACGATTTGCGTCGCGATGTCGAGATCGGCGGCGAGCCGGCGGATGACCAGAAGTTGCTGGTAATCCTTCTCGCCGAACACGGCGATGTCCGCCTGCGCCTGGTTGAGCAGCTTCGTCACGACGGTGGCGACGCCGCAGAAATGGCCAGGGCGGAAATGATCGTCGAGCCCGACCACAGCAGGTCCAGTCATCTCGACGCGGGTCGCAAAGCCCATCGGATACATTTCTTCAACCGCCGGCGCGAACACCAGCGTCGCGGCGCCCGCGAGCTTTTCGACATCGGCCGGCAAGGTGCGCGGATAGCGGGAAAAATCCTCGCCGGGGCCGAACTGCGTCGGGTTGACGAAAATGGTGACGACGACGGCGTCGGCATGGCGGCGGGCTTCGTCGACCAGCGACACATGGCCGGCATGCAGGGCGCCCATGGTGGGCACGAGGCCGATGCGCTGGCCGGCGGCGCGGCGCTTTACGACGAAGGCGCGCAGTTCGGCGATCGTGTGGACGACGGACGGCAAGGCTGTCATGGGCGAGCTTTCTGGCTGGCGTCGAGTTGGTCCAGATAATGAATATAGGCCGGCGGCAATTGCAGTCCTCGCGCAGCGGCGACGATCCCTGCCAGATAGTCCGGCCAGGCGGCGCCCCTACGGGTCGGATCGCCGATATAGACCATTGCGCTGGCGTAGCCGACCGGCTCGCGCAGCACCGGCAGCGTACGCTTGAGATAGAGACCGCCGCGCACATCCTCGAAACGGTCGAGCGCCGGAACATCGGCCGCGGCGAGTTCCCACAGAGCGCCGTGCGTCATGCCGCGCGGGTCGGGCGCGACGGAGGCGAAGCCCGAGGGCATGACGACGAAGCGCCAGCGCGCCAGCCGCGCCCGGCCCAGCAGGCGCGAGCGGGGACAGCGGGCGGCCATGGCGACGGCGTCCATATTGGCGCCATAGGCGAAATACAGCGGCATGACTCCGTTTACGCCGTTCGCGCGGCGCAGGTCCAGTCCGGAAACCGGGGGTTTTTCCCGATCTCCTGCGGCTTTTTGCGGCGCGCAGCGGCGCCGAAGCGGCCGGGCGCCGCGTTGAAAGGCGCCCGGCAAGCTGTTATCTACCCCCCGAGGCCGGCGCACGGCGCCGCGCGCTTCGACAGGGCCGCCCGAGGCGGCGACGAGGAGATTTCCCATGACCGTGAGAGTGGCGATCAACGGCTTCGGACGCATCGGCCGCAACATTCTGCGCTATATCGTCGAATCCGGCCGCACCGATCTCGAAGTCGTCGCCATCAACGATCTCGGGCCGGTCGAAACCAACGCCCATCTGCTGCGCTACGACTCGGTCCATGGCCGCTTTCCACAGACGGTGACGGTCGACGGCGACACGATCGATGTCGGTCGCGGCAAGATCAAATGCACCGCGATCCGGAACCCGGCCGAGCTGCCCTACGGCGATCTGAAGATCGACGTCGCGCTCGAATGCACGGGACTCTTCACCGCCAGAGACAAGGCCAAACTCCTGCTCGACGCGGGCGCCAGGCGCGTGCTGGTCTCGGCGCCCGGCGATGGCGCCGACATCACCGTGGTCTATGGCGTCAATCACCAGAAGATCACCAAAGATCATCTCGTGATCTCCAACGCTTCCTGCACCACCAACTGTCTTGCCCCGGTCGCCAAGGTGCTCAATGACGCCATCGGCATCGACAAGGGAATCATGACCACGGTGCACAGCTACACCGGCGATCAGCCGACGCTCGACACCTTCCACAAGGATCTCTACCGCGCGCGCGCCGCGGCGCTGTCGATGATCCCGACCTCCACCGGCGCGGCCAAGGCCGTCGGCCTCGTTCTGCCGGAGCTGAACGGCCGCCTCGACGGCTACGCCATCCGCGTGCCGACGCCGAATGTCTCGGCCGTGGACCTGAAGTTCGTGGCCAAGCGCGCCACCAGCAAGGATGAAGTCAACGCCGCCATCAAGGCGGCGGCCGACGGCCCGCTGAAGGGCGTTCTCGGCTACACCACGGAAAAGCTGGTGTCGTCCGACTTCAACCATGATCCGCACAGCTCGACTTTCCACATGGACCAGACCAAGGTGCTCGACGGCACGCTGGTGTCGATCCTGTCGTGGTACGACAACGAGTGGGGCTTCTCTGCGCGCATGACGGATACGGCCGTGGCGATCGGGAAGGTGATTTGAGGTTCGGCTTCGCGCGGATCGCTCTTCCTACCAGGCGGCGATGATCGTCGAGATCATCGCCGCCTGGGGCGCCGCCATCGTTTACTCGATCATCAGAGCCACTGTGAAATGACCAGCTTCAAAACCCTCGACGACCTCTCCCCCAAGGGCAAGCGCGTGCTGCTGCGCGTGGATCTCAATGTGCCGATGGAGAATGGCGTCGTCACGGACGCCACCCGCATCGACCGCGTGTTGCCGACCATCTCGGAACTTGCCGACAAGGGCGCCAAGGTGATCCTGCTCGCGCATTTCGGCCGCCCCAAGGGCCAGCCGAAAGAGGAAGACTCGCTGAAGCACATTCTCCCTGCGCTGGAGCAGCACGCCAAACGCAAGGTCGCCTTCGCTGCCGACTGCATCGGTGAGGTCGTAGCGCGCGCCGTTGCGGCGATGAAGGACGGCGACATCCTGCTGCTCGAGAACACCCGTTTTCACAAGGGCGAGGAAAAGAACGACACGGATTTTGTCGCCGCTCTGGCGGCGAATGGCGATGTCTATGTCAACGACGCCTTCTCGGCGGCGCATCGCGCCCATGCCTCCACAGAAGGTCTCGCCAGGGCGCTTCCCGCTTACGCTGGACGCACCATGCAGGCGGAACTGGAAGCGCTCGGCGCGGCGCTGGGGAACCCGGCGCGGCCGGTCGTCGCCGTCGTCGGCGGCGCCAAGGTGTCCACAAAGCTGGAGCTGCTCGGCAATCTCGTCGCGAAAGTCGATCATCTCGTCATCGGCGGCGGCATGGCCAACACATTTCTGGCCGCGCAGGGCAAGGCGGTCGGCAAATCGCTGTGCGAGCACGATCTGGCGGATACCGCCCGCGACATTCTGGCGAAAGCCGCTGCGGCCAATTGCGAGATCGTGCTGCCGATCGACGCTGTCGTCGCCCGGAAATTCGAGGCGCATGCGCCGTCACATGTCGTCGCAGTCGATCATGTCGGCGCGGACGACATGATCCTCGATGTCGGCCCCAAATCCATCGCCCGCGTCGAGAGCGTTCTGGCGGGCGCGAAGACGCTGGTGTGGAACGGCCCCTTCGGCGCCTTCGAACTGCCGCCCTTCGATACGGGCACGGTTGCCGTTGCGAGAACCGCCGCGCGCCTCACCAGCGAGGGCAGGCTCCTCTCTGTCGCCGGCGGCGGCGACACGGTGGCGGCGCTCAATCAGGCCGGCGCGGCGCAGCAGTTCACTTATGTCTCCACCGCGGGCGGCGCCTTCCTCGAGTGGCTGGAGGGCAAGGACCTGCCGGGCGTCGCGGCGCTGATGGGGTGACGCAGTTCGCCGGCTCTGCGTCAAGCTTCATACGACTGTAACATGGCGAGTCTTCTGGTAGAGGCCCGATCATGAGAGCGCCCAAAGCCGTGACAGCGACGCAACTGAAACAGGAAATGGATGCCGGTATTCCCGGCTGTCTCTGGATCATGCGTTTCGACGCCGAGGGTCGCGCTGCGCCCGGCGTGGCCGATGATTTCGAACGGCTCGGCAAGAGCGACAGCGGCTTCGTCTGGCTGCACCTCGATCTTTCCGATGTGCGCTCGCGGGCGCTCATCGCCAAACTCGACATGCTGACGGACGACGCGCGCGCGACACTCTCGGAGCCCGTGCAGCATCAATTCCTGGAGCATGACGGGCGCTTCGTCAGCGGCGCCGTGATCGACCACGAGCGCAGTCTCGATGGTCGCACCAGCACCACGGATTTCCTGCGCTTTGCGCTGGGCGACGGATTTCTCGTCAGCGCGCGCCGAAAGCCGATGAATTCGGCCGAGTCGACCCGGCTCGCCCTGCGCCGCGGCGAAGTGGCCGAAACACCGCTGGCGCTGTTCGAACTGATCGTCGAGCAACTCTGCGCCGAACTTTCCCGCATGAACGACGAGACCAATGTCGCGCTCGACCGGATCGAAGACGCGCTGATCGAGGGCCATGGTCATGATCGCGCCGGTCTTGGCGCGGCGCGGCGCGACGCGGTGCGGATCGCAAGGCAGATCTGGGGACTCGGCGCGGTCTTGCACCGGCTCGAAAAGGCTGCGGCGGAGCCCGAGCACAAGGAGTTGCAGGAGACGGCCGCGCGCCTTGCCCAGCGCACCGAGGCGCTGTCACGCGATGTCCTGTCGATTCAGGACCGCGCGCGCCTGTTGCAGGACGAATTGCACGCGCTCCTCAATCTCGAAACCAACGATCGACTCTATGTGCTGACCGTGGTCACGACCATGCTGTTGCCGGCGACTTTCGTCACCGGCTATTTCGGCATGAACACCAAGAATTTGTTGTTTTCGGAAAACGAAAACGGTTCGCTCGTCGCCACCTTGCTCTGTATCCTCGCGTCTGCGGCGGTCTTGTGGCTCATGCGGCGATTGGGGCTGACGCGCGGCGCCGAAGCGGGCGCAAGGCATGACCGGTTGCTCTCGCGCAAGCCCGACAGATTGTGACGAACGTCGCCTGCGGTCGCGCTTGCCTTCGATCCTGACAAAGCCACTTCACGAACGGGGCGTACGGGGGACGGAGACCTCGCCATGACACGCACGTTTCTCGCCGCCGCCGGCCTCGCCGCCGCGCTGGTCGCTTCGCCGGCTCTCGCCGAACACAATCTGCCGCAGGCCGTCGAACATACGCGCGAGGCGATCGAGAGCGGCAAACAGGGGAAGGCGGCGGACGTCGCCACCCATGCCGAAGCCGCGCTCGATTACGCCAAGGCGGCCGATATGGAAAAGGCCAACAAGCATATCGAACAAGGCGAGACACATCTCCAGCAGGCCATCGATCATGGCAAGCAGGGGCATGCCGATGTCGCCACCAAGCATGCGCAGGAAGCGCTGACGCATCTGGAAGCCGCCGGCAAGTCGATGAGCAACTGACGCGATTTGCGCGACGACCCGGGAAAGCCTTACCTTGCGAAAGGTTCGGCTTTTCCGGGTGACTTCATGATCGAAGATTTTAGGCGCACGAAGCCGCTCGCGCTGTTGCAGGCCGAAACGGCGCAGCGCGACGGGATGCGGCGCGTTCTCGGCCTGTGGCAACTCACCGGCATCGGCCTCGGGGGGCTGATCGGCGTCGGCATTTTCGTTCTCACCGGCGTCGTCGCGGCGACGCAGGCCGGGCCGGCGGTGTCTCTCAGCTTTCTCATCGCCGGTGTGGCGAGCGGCGCCGCGGCGCTGAGCTATGCCGAATTCGCCGGCATGATCCCTGTCGCCGGCAGCGCCTACACATACGCCTATGCGTCGCTCGGCGAATTGGCCGCCTGGATCATCGGATGGGACCTGCTGCTCGAATATGCGCTGGTGGTCGCTGTCGTCGCCATCGGCTGGTCGGCCTATCTGCGTGCGTTGCTCGGCCAGTTCGGCGTGATCCTTCCCGCGGCGATCGCCGGCGCGCCGGGGACGGGCGACGGCCGTGTCTGCGATCTGTTCGCATTCCTCGGGGCGCTGGGCGTCGCCGGCCTGCTCACATTGCGCATCGAATGGGGCGCGCGCTTCAACACGACGATGGTCATCATCAAGATCGCCGCCGTGCTCGTGGTGATCGTCGCCGGCGCGCCGCACATCCGCATGGAGAATTACGCGCCCTTCATGCCCTTCGGCTTCGGCGGCGTGGTCGAAGGCGCCGCGGTCGTGTTTTTTGCGGTGTTCGGCTACGACACGCTCACGACGGCCGCGGAGGAGTCGGAACATCCGCAACGCGATCTCCCGCGCGCCGTGCTGCTGTCGCTCGCCGTCGCCCTGACGCTTTATGTCGCCATGTCTTTCGTTCTCACCGGCATCGTCCGCTACGACACGCTCGGCGGCGCAGCTCCGGCTGCGGACGCCTTCGCCGCCATCGGTCTGCCGCAAGTCGCGATTATCGTATCTCTCGCGGCGGTCGCCGGAATCGCTTCGGTGATGCTGGCCTTTCTGCTGGGCTGCGCGCGCATCTGGTTCGCCATGAGCCGTGACGGGCTGCTGCCCGAATGGTTCGCTGAACTGCATCCCAAATTTCGCACGCCGCATCGCCCGACGCTGATCGCCGGCGCCGCAACGGCGGTGGTCGCCGCCCTGTTCCCGATCCGCGAAGTGGCGGAACTGGTGAATATCGGCACGCTGTCCGCCTTCGCGGTGATCTGCGTCGCGGTGATCGTCATGCGCAAGACCAGACCAGACGCCCCGCGCAGCTTTCGCACGCCCTTCTCGCCGGTCGTTCCGCTGCTCGGCGTCGGTTTTTCGCTGTGGCTGCTGTCGCGTCTGCCGGCCATCGCCTGGGAGCGTTTCTTCCTCTGGCTGGCGCTCGGCCTCGCCGTGTATTTCCTGTATGGGCGCCGACACAGCAAACTTGCGAAGGGCGCGCCATGATCCGTCTCCTCGTTCTTTTCGCAATGACCTTCGCGAATGCGGCTGCGGCGAAGGAAGTCCGCTGGCGCGGCGATTTTCTCCATCGCCTCGAAGCGCTGGCGCTCGTGCAGACGCTGAACGCGGATCTGCTCGCCAGCCGAAGCGCGACGGCGACGCTGGAGCGCTGGTGCGGTGCGCATCATCTCGCAGCGCAAGCGAAAGTGACGGCGCAGCGAGTCCCGGGGCCGGAAAAATCGGCGAGCGCCGAAACACGGGCGCGTCTGGCCGTTTCCGCCGAGGAGCCGCTGGCCTTCCGCCACGTGCGGCTGATGTGTGGCGACCATGTTCTGTCTGAGGCCGACAACTGGTATGTCCCCGCGCGCCTGACCGCGGAGATGAACCGTCTTCTCGCCGAAACCGACACGCCCTTCGGCAAGGCCGTCGCGCCGCTGGCGCCGTGGCGGCGCACGATCGCCGCGAGGCTGCTCTGGTCGCCCTTGCCGGAGGGATGGGAGGCGATGGAGCCGCCGCCGGCCGGCGCGGACGTCGTCCTGCCTGCCGGACTGCTCGAACATCGCGCTCTGCTGTACGACGCCGATGGCCATCCGTTTTCCGAGGTCGACGAAGTCTACGGACCGGAGCTGCTCGATTTCCCGGCGCCTTAGAGCGCTTTCCGCTGAAGTGGATGCCGGTTCAGCGAAGAAAGCGCGTTGAAACAAAAATTTGGAGCGCCGATCCGATGCAATCGGATCGGATAACGCTCTTGTCCGCCTGTCAGGACACGCCGCGCAGTGGTGAGAAAAACAGCGCCCGATCGATGGCTGCGGCAAGGGGCGCCGCCTCGAACGGCCAGACGCGGACGACGCCGACGGCGCCGCCCTCCGGCGCGATGGCGATTGCCGGCGCCTGCGCCGATCGGCCCAGAGCAGCGGCGACGCGGACGCAATCCGGCAGCGCGTCGACGATGACAAGGTCCGGCTCTTCGCGTTCCAGAAAGCGTGCGGCGTCCCGAAGTTTCAGCGGGGTGCGCAACGGCTCCCGTCCGAGTCCTTCGACCAGCGACTCGATCTGCAGGCCCCGCAGCTTCTGCCGCGCCAGAAAGGCGATGCGCGTTCCGAGCTGAGCCTGAAGCTGGTCTTCCGCGGCCAGTGACAGGCCGCGCGCTTCCTCCGGGCCGCAGTTCATGATCACGGCGATGTCGCGATCGGAGAATCCTTCCAGCGCCCCCAGGAGAAACGCTTGCCGGCAGCGTGGCTCCAGCGCCATCAGACGCAGCGTCGCGAAATCCCCGGCCCTCGCAAGCGTCGGCGGCGCATCGAACGAGCCGTCGCCGCGACACTGGAAATAGAGATTCAGCAGCGCCTTTCGGGCCGCCATGTCGCAGCGCAGAACGCGATGATCGTCGATCAACGTTTCCAGCGTCGCAGCGACGCAGGCTTCGGCGCGGTCCGGCGAGCCTTCGAAAGCGACAGCAAAGCGTCTCAGCGCTCCCATGTGCGGCGCGACAAGATCGGCGGTCGTCCGGGTCATAGGCTGAACTCCCGCCGTCAATGCGGCATTCGCATCATGGACATCTCTCTCTGGTCCGGGCCGAATTCATGGGCGCCGCTGACACCCATCACATCCGACAGTTTGGCGCGCGCGCGATTGAGACGGCTCTTGATCGTGCCGATGGCGCAGCCGCAGCGCGTTGCAACCTCTTCATATGAAAGTCCGTCGGCGCAGATCAGGAAAATGATTTCGCGCTGGTCGCGCGAGAGACTGTCTAGCGCCCTGGAGAGATCGAGAATCGCAAGATGTCCGAGTTGTGCGCTGGGAACGCTGAGTGCGTCCGCGAAGCCCCCTTCCTGATCCTCGACTTCAAATTTGCGCTTGCGGATTTCGGAGAGGAAGGAATTTCGCAGAATCGCGAACAACCAGGCTTTCATGTTCGTTCCCGCGACGAAGTCGTTGCGGTGGCGCCAGGCCTTCAACAAGGTCGTCTGGACGAGATCGTCTGCGCGATCGGCGCTGTGACAAAGGGAAATGGCGAATGCCTTGAGATGCGGCGCAAGCGCCAGCAGCTGTCGATGATTGGCCTCAGCGTCCGAGAGGCGCGTCAGAAGGGCTATATCGTCACGGGTATGCGGTGAAGCCAGCGCTTCGAAATGATCGCGCAAGGGCTTGGCGACGACTTCGACGAGACGACGTGATGCAACGTCGAAGCTCGAAGACGGAGCGGGGGAGCGCCCGACGTTCTCGACAAACATGATTTTCCTTCGCGCCATCGCGGCGACAAACGGCAAAGTCAGACCCCGAGAACGAAACTAGAAGCAATTCCTCCGGCTTCAACTGTGGGCGATCCTGAATATTGGACGCGCTCCGCCCCCGGCGGCGGAGCGCTGGCTTCCTCAGTTGTTGGATGCGAAGACCCAGGCTGTGCGGCACCGGTCGTGTTGCACAGCGGGAGTCGTCTGAAGCAGCTCCTTCGTCGCGCTCATCGTCCGACGCATCTTGCCGTCGCGGGTCGCGGAGGCGACCGAGTCGAAAGGAACGGCGACGCTCTTCTCTCCCATGCCGAGGAATTCGCCGACCGACATTATCAGCGCGTCGACCTCGCCGACTGTCACGCCATTGGGCTCGTAGACATTCTGCTTGCACCAGTTGGTCACGGTCATCGCACTCGCAGGGATCGTCGTCAGCACCTGAGCGCGCTCTTCCGTCGGCGCTGTCATCTGCTCGGCATGCGCGAGGCCAGCGTTCCGACCGGCGCGATGGTGAGAATGCCCATTCTCCTTGCAAGTCCCGACATCGAAGCTACTCCTTTGCGCCGTCGTCCGACGGCGTTCGACTTCTGAAAAAACGCGGCTTACCGCCGCTTGTTCCGGCTGAATTCAGGCCGGTCGCGAGAAGGGCGCTGTTTCATCGTTGAACGCCGGCATGACCGGAGCAGGCGCGCGTGGTTTCCAGACGGGACGGGCGCCGAGCATGGCGCGATAGAGAGCGACATAATTCCTCGCCATTGTCGGCGCGCCGAAGCGTTCCTCGAACCGCTTGCGCACGAGGCGCCGATCCAGCGCCATCACCCGGGGGAGCGCAGCGATCGCTTCCTCCACCGTGTCGACGACGATGCCGGTGACTCCATCGTCGATCACTTCAGGCGTCGAACCACGACGGAACGCCAGCACCGGCGTGCCGCAGGCCATCGCCTCGATCATGACGATGCCGAACGGTTCCGGCCAGTCGATGGGAAACAGCAGCGCCGAAGCGTTGCCGAGGAAGCCGGTCTTTTTCGTTTCGTTGATCTCGCCGATGAAATCGATGCCGGGCAATGTCGTGAGCGGCGCGAAATTGTCGTGATGATACTGCACTTCGGTCGGATCCACTTTGGCCGCGACCTTGAGGGGCACGCCGGCAGCCTGCGCGATGGCGACTGCGCGCTCCGGACCCTTTTCGGGCGAAATACGCCCGAGAAAGGCGACGTAGCCGCCCGTCGGCGAATAGTTGGGTTTGTGCAGCGTCAGCGGCAGTCCGTGATAGATCGTCCGCGCAAAATCGACCTGAGGAAGCGGCGCGCGCTGGGAGTCGGAAATCGAAACGAAGCGCATGTCGCCGAAGGCCGGGTAGAACTGATCGAGATCCGGCAAATCCTGGCGGCCGTGCAATGTCGTGACGATACTCTGCGATGCGTCCCGAAACAGCGCGCAGGGGAAGTAATCGATGTGAAAATGCAAAATGTCGAACGACCCCGCGGCGCGCCGCACGCGATCGAGCATCAGCATGTAATAGGGATTGGGATCGCAGTTTCTCGGATCGAGCCGCAGCGCGCGTGGCGCGCAGGGCACGAGTCGGGCGGTGGTGAGAGAGTCGCCGCTGGCGAACAGAGTCACGTCGTGTCCCAGCGCGACCAGCTCTTCGGTCAGATAGGATACGATCCGCTCTGTGCCGCCGTAAAGTTTCGGCGGAACGCTTTCGATCAGAGGCGCGATTTGCGCGATTCTCATGTCGAATCTCCTTCATGGCGCTGTCTGCCCGTTCGCTCCATTCGGATCGAGACGACATGTGCCGAAGACGTAACGAAAGCGACGCGTCAATGTTCCGTCGCAGCGAAACGCTGCATACGCAAGCTCAGCTGGTCGATGCGACGAGACCGGCGAACAATGCGGCAAACTGCGCAACAAACGCCGCGAGCGGAACCGCATCAGTTTGAAGAGAGAGCCCGCAGCAGGGCGCCACGAAGGCTGCAACGAAGGCGCCGATCACGGCGCCTGCTGCGGCGTTGCGCAAAAGGAACCGAGCGAACGAGGTCTCGTGGCGCGGATGGAGCTCAGGAGCGGCGGACATGGTCCGGCTTGCCTTTTTGCTTCGTCGCGGTAAGCTCGTGAAGCGTGCGTTCGGTCATGGATCGCGCCATGGACTTCGAAGCGCCCTTCAGTTCGCTCCCGGCGATTTCACCACGCTTCGCGGCGAGGGCTACCCCAGCCGCCTTCTGCTGCGCCCTGGATTTTGCCGGCATGATGGCGCCCTTTACGGCTTGGGTCCTTCTGCGCGTCCGGATGCGGCGCGATTGGCGACGAACATGACAACCACCAGCGCGGCGACCGGCAAGGCATTGGGGGATTTGAGCAGGCGCGTGATTTCCATGGCGCTCGACAAGACGGCGGGATCGAACCAGCCGTTTTCACTGTCGAGGAGGGGCGTCGCCTGCGTCTGTGCCTGCGGCGGAGCGGACGGCGCTGCGCGCAGCGCCGTGGAGATGTAGAAGACGGCGGCAGCGGCAAGATAGACGGCGCCGACGATCAACGAGGCCGAGACGACGCCATGGATCGACTCGGCCCAGCTCCACATCGCCGCGGTGAAGAACCCCGCGGCGATGACGCAGAGGATGGCGATCGATACTCCCGCCGCCGCTTCCCGGAACGCCGAGACAGCCGCACTCTTGACATCCTGCAGAAGTGACGACGCCATTGCGCATGTCTCCGTGAGGTTACTGCGTGCGACGCAACTGCGCGCCGACCGCGGCGCCGACGCTCGCGGCGATGGCCAGCACCGCCCACGGATGTTCGCGAATCTGCTCCTCGACCGATTCACGCACGCCGTCGAGCTGGCTGGCCTTGATCATCTGCTGGCCCTTTTCCGAGGCCTGAGCAATGGTGTCGCCGAACGAGTCGCGCATTTTCGCGACGCCCTCCTTCAGATCGTCACTGATTCCATCGCCTCGCTCGGCGAGCAGATTGGCGACGGTCTCGGCAAGCTTGCCGACATCCTTGCGAAGGGACTGCATGTCCGATTCGAGTCCCTGATTGTGCTGAGATCCCATTCTGTCCTCCGTTGGCGCGTCGAGCGCTTCAACCGAACGCGCCCATCGTGAAAAGGTTTCGTTCACAGGAGTCGGCGCGCAGCCGAGTCCTGGTCGATTGCCGCTGGTTTCAGCGAAAGCCGCCGACGAACCACAGCAGCAGGATGAACGGAATCGGAATGCCGACCAGCCAGAGCACCAGCGCGCGACCCATGATCTGTCCTCCCCTGTCGGCCACAACGCCGGCGGCGCCCATGGCTCGAATGGAATCGAGAATCCAGATCGGCGCGAAAAATGCCGGGTCAAGCTCGACAGGCCGAGTCACGTTTCCACGAAAATTGGTGGACCGCCCGCATGCTTTGGCGTTCGAAGCACTGTGACATTGTGATCGATGTGGCGGAAGCTCAGTCCGATCTCTCGCCCGCATACGTCGAGTTCGTGGACGTCGACATTGTCGACACCGTGCGGCAGATGCGGATCGGTGATGCGCACCGCGCCGTTCCAGCCGTCGACAACGACGCCCAGACACGCCTGCAACATCCCGAAGACACTCGACGCCGCCCAGGCCTGCGGCACGCAGGCGACGGGATAGCCCACGGGCGAACTCGAGCCGGCGCGGGCAAAACCGCAGAACAGTTCGGGCAGGCGCATGTCGAAACGGGACGCGGCCTCGAACAGATTGGCGAGGATTTTCGAGCCGGCGCCCACCGCCCCGTAACGGGCAAGGCCGGCGACGCAGATCGCCGTGTCGTGCGGCCACACGGAGCCGTTGTGATAGGACATGGGATTGTAGCGCGCTTGGCCGGATGCGAGGGTGCGCAACCCCCATCCCGTTGCAAAGGCGCTGTCGACGAGGTGATGCGCCACCATGCGACCGCGCTCCATCGTCGGCAGTCCGACGAACAGCAGATGGCCGGCGTTGGAGCCGCGCACCCGGCACAATTCGCCGTCGCCGTCGATGGCGATGCCGTAAAAGCCTTCCTCCTCCATCCAGAAGCGCTGTTCGACGGCATTGCGGAAATGTTCGGCGCGCGCGCTCCAGAAATGGGCGGCGTCCTCGTCGCCGCGCCGGTGAGCGAGGCGTCCCATGCCGCGATAGGCGGCGAAGGCGTAGCCTTGCACTTCGACCAGCGCGATGGGGCCTTCGGCAAGCCGCCCGTCAGCGTGAAAGACCGAATCCTGGCTGTCTTTCCAGCCCTGATTGGCGAGGCCGGTCTGCGCCCCGCGCTGATAGGTGACGAGACCGCCATGCGTCAGCGCAAAGGACTCCATCCAGTCGACGGCGGCGGAGAGCGCCGGCCACAGCGCTTCCACGAAGGCGAGATCGCCGGTGCGATCGGCATAGGCGGCCGCGAGCGCCACGAACAGGCATGTGGTGTCGACGCCGCCGTAATAGCGCGCAAACGCCACTTCGCCGCAGTTCGCCATTTCGCCGCGCCGCATTTCATGCAGAACCTTGCCGGGCGCCGCGTCGCGAAACGCCGAATGTTCGGTCGCCTGTGTCCTGGCGAGGAAAGCCAGAACGCCGCGGGCGAGACCGGGATCGAGCCACAGCGTGTGCCAGGCGGCGATCACCGCATCGCGTCCGAACGTCGTCGAAAACCACGGAATACCGGCGTAAGGATAGGGGCCTGTGGGCAGATCCGACACCAGCAGCGCCAGATCGGCCCGCGATTTCGCCAGCCAACTGTTGAACAGCACGCTGGAAGAACCGACCTTGGCGCCACGCCGCAGCTTGTCGCGCATCGGCGTGCGGGCGGAATGCGCGGCGTCTTCGAATCGCTGCTGCGAGGGCCGCGGCGCAGCTTCGAAACCGATTTCGAAAAACAGCTCCGTGCGCACCGCGGGCTCGATCGCCAGTTCGAACAGCGCCGCATGCGGCCCGAGGCTGGTCGGTGTGAGCGAAAATTCGACGAGAGTGCGACGTTCGACGCCATCGAGACCGTGGTAGAGAAATTCGACCTGCGTCTCGCTCATCGACGGTGGACAGATCTCACCGCGGTGCGCGCGTTCATGGCCGCGGATTTCGAAAATATCGCGAAAATCCGCGTCGAAATGCAGCGTCAAGGCCAGCGTGCCGCGTGCGTCGTTGTAGCTCGTGCAGCGAATGCGTTCATACATGCGCTCATGCGTCAGAAAGCGCCGACGCTCGACATGGACGACGCCCTCCGGCATTCCGATGCCTCCGATCGGCGCGAGCGGGCGATTGGCGCCGTGCGAGGTGAAGAACACATTGTCTTCACTCACCGCCGCGCTGAGGAGCGACAGCGGGACCTCGCCGATGGTGAGGCGCAGAAGCGACAGATGCCGCGTATCGTTCCTGAACAGTCCGTCGGCGGCCCCGTAAATGTCGCCCGAAGCGTCGGACACGACGAAAGCGTCGCCGTCCTTCAGGGCATAGAGACGATGCTGCCAAAGCGGCGGTCCGGCCTGGGAGATGTCGCTGGAGGTGTCGGGCATCGATGTCGTCCGTTCTCGAACAAAGAGATGCAATGTCACATAGGGCAAGGCGCGCGCGGCGGACGACAATGGTCGAAATTGTCACGGCCGTCCTCCCGCGGTCGTGCAGGTCATCGCAGCGACTTTGCGGAACAAATCCCGTCAGCGCGGGTTTCCGGCGGCGGGCGCCACCGATGACCGATGCGGCGCGCAAAGAACGAGGAATGTGAAATGGCCAGTGCAAATCCGACCTTCAATCTCGTCTCGAGCGAAGACGTGGAAGGCGCCAATGTCTACGATCCGACCGGAACCAAAATCGGCGAAATCGACCATCTGATGATCGATCGCGTGTCCGGCGCAGTGCGCTACGCCGTCATGAGCTTTGGCGGCTTTCTCGGCCTTGGCCACAGCCATTATCCGCTGCCCTGGAACTCCATCAAATATGATCAGGACCAGGAAGGTTTTGTCGCCGACATCTCGGAGGCGCAGCTGAAGGACGCTCCGGATTTCAGCGACGAGAGTTGGTCCGACCGCGACTGGGAAGCGCGCTGGCACCAGCACTTCCAGACACGGCCCTATTGGGAAGAAGGCGCCGGAACGGGCGCGGCGGGCGGAGTCGGCTCCATACCGGGCGTCGGGCCGGGGACCGTTGGTTCCGTGAGCGGCGCTACGACGGGCGCCAATGTGAGGGATCCGCGCATCTGAAACGGCAGTGGATACGTATCGACTGAAAACGGGGACGGGGCGATCCGTGGATCGCTCCGTCCCCGCTTATTGTCAGTGGGCGAGCGCCTTGACGATCGTATCCACCGTCTTCTTGGCGTCGCCGAACAGCATCATCGTATTCGGGCGGAAGAACAGTTCGTTCTCGACGCCGGCGTAGCCCGAGCCCATGCCGCGCTTGAGGAACAGCACGGTCTTCGCCTTCTCCACATCGAGGATCGGCATGCCGTAGATAGCGGAGGTCTTGTCGGTCTTCGCGGCCGGATTGGTCACGTCGTTGGCGCCGATGACGAAGGCGACATCCGCTTGCGCGAATTCCGAATTGATGTCCTCGAGTTCGAACACTTCGTCGTAGGGAACATTGGCCTCGGCCAGAAGCACGTTCATGTGGCCGGGCATGCGGCCCGCCACCGGATGAATGGCGTATTTGACCTCGACGCCCTCTTTCTTGAGCAGATCCGCCATTTCCCGCAACGCATGCTGCGCCTGCGCCACCGCCATGCCGTAGCCGGGGACGACGATGACCTTGCCGGCGTTCTGCATGATGTAGGCGGCATCGTCGGCGGAGCCCTGCTTGACGTTGCGCGTCTCCTTGCCGGCGGCTCCGGCCGCAGCGGTCTCGCCACCGAATCCGCCGAGGATCACCGACACGAAGCTGCGGTTCATGCCTTTGCACATGATGTAGGAGAGAATCGCGCCCGAAGAGCCGACCAGCGCGCCGGTGATGATCAGCGCCATGTTGCCAAGGGTGAAGCCGATGCCCGCCGCCGCCCAGCCGGAATAGGAATTGAGCATCGACACCACGACCGGCATGTCCGCGCCGCCGATCGGAATGATCAGCGTGACGCCCAGAACGAAGGACACGAGGACCAGCAGAAACAGCCACACGCCGCTTTCCGTGCCGATGAACAGGGCGATCAGCGCGGCGAGCGACACGCCGAGCATGAGATTGATGGTGTGACGCTCGGGCAGCAGGATCGGCTTGCCGGGCATGCGCTCGGAAAGTTTCAGAAAGGCGATGATCGAACCGGTGAAGGTGATCGCGCCGATCGCCGCGCCCAGCGACATTTCGAACAGCGAGCCGCCCTCGATGGCGCCGCGCGCGCCGATGCCGAAGGCCTGCGGCGCGAAGAAGGCGCTGCCCGCCACCAGCACGGCGGCGAGGCCGACCAGTGAATGGAAGAAGGCGACCAGCTCCGGCATCGCTGTCATGGCGATGCGCTTCGCGACGAAGGCGCCCGCGCCGCCGCCGATCCCCGCGCCGATGACGATGAGGATGAGCCCCGAGAGCGGCGGCGGGTGCAGCAGCAGCGTCGTCGCCACTGCGACCGCCATGCCGACCATGCCGAAGAGATTGCCCTGACGCGAGGTCGCCGGCGACGAGAGGCCGCGCAGCGCCAGAATGAACAGAACGCCGGCGGCGAGATAGAGAAGGGCGGCAAGATTGCTCATGGTCAGCCCTTCTTTTTGTACATGGCGAGCATGCGTTCGGTGACGAGGAAGCCGCCGAAGATGTTCACGCAGGCGAGGATCAGCGCGACGAATCCCATCCAGTGGGCGATTCCTGAGCCGGCGTCGCTCGCCGATGTGGGCTCCACCGCGACAGACAACAGGGCGCCGACGACGATCACCGAGGAAATGGCGTTGGTGACCGACATCAGCGGCGTGTGCAGCGCCGGCGTCACCGACCACACCACGTAATAGCCGACGAAGACGGCCAGAACGAAGATGGCGACGCGGTAGACGGTGGGATCGATGGCCCCGCCGGCGAGACCATGTGCGGTCGCGGCGGCGGCGGTCTGCGCCAGCTGATCGGAATAATGCTGCGCATGTTCCGCCATCTGCTGGGCGGTCTCGGCCGCCCGGCGCGCCGAGTCGAGCAATTGCTGCGTGGTGTCGGTCATCTCCAGCGCCCTTTCGTGTATGTGTCAGGCCTTCGCGGCGAAGCGCGCGTCGACGACCCCGTCGCGCGTGAGGCAGGTCGCCTTCACCAGTTCATCGTTCCAGTCGATCGCCAGTTCGCGCGTTTCCTTCGAGATCAGCGTCTCGACGAAAGCCAGAAGATTGCGGGCGTAGAGGCTGGAGGCCGTGGACGCCATGCGCCCGGCGTAATTCACCGCGCCGATGATCCTGACGCCCTTGTCGACGACGATTTCGCCCGGTTTCGTCAGTTCGGTGTTGCCGCCGCGCTCGGCGGCAAGATCGACGATCACCGAGCCTGGGCGCATGGAGCGCGCCATCTCCGCGGTGATCAGCCTGGGAGCGGGACGCCCGGGGATCAGCGCGGTTGTGACGACGATGTCCTGCCTGGCGATATGTGCGGCGACCAACTCCGCCTGCTGACGGCGGTAGTCCTCTGACATTTCCTTGGCGTAGCCGCCGGAGGTTTCCGCCTGCTTGAACTCCTCGTTCTCGACGGCGACGAATTTGGCGCCCAGCGATTCGACTTGCTCCTTGGTGGCCGGCCGCACGTCGGTGGCGGTGACGACGCCGCCGAGGCGGCGCGCTGTGGCGATGGCCTGCAGGCCGGCGACGCCGACGCCCATCACGAAGATCTTCGCCGCCGGGACCGTGCCGGCCGGCGTCATCATCATCGGCACGGCGCGGCAATAATTCTCGGCGGCGTCGACGATGGCATAATAGCCGGCGATATTGGCCTGGGACGACAGAACGTCCATCACCTGCGCGCGGGTGATTCGCGGCATCAGCTCCATGGCGAAGGCGGTCGTCCCGGCCTTGGCGAGCGCCGCCAGCGCCGCTTCGGCGCCGTAGGGGTCCATGATGCAGACGAGCGCCGCCCCCGGCCTCGCGCCGGCGATTTCGGCGGCGGCCGGCCGGCGCACCCGCAGGATCACATCGGCGTTGGCAAGGGCGGCGGCGGTATTGGCGGCGAGGGCGGCGCCCGCCGATTCATAATCGGCGTCGAGAAATCCCGCCGCGACGCCGGCGCCCGCCTGCACGGCGATTTCAGCGCCGAGCGCCTTGAATTTCTTTACGGTTTCCGGTGTGGCCGCCACGCGCGGCTCGGCTTTGTCGGATTCGGCCAGAACAGCAATGCGCATGACGAACTCCGGTTTGCGCTGCCTGCGAGCGCCGGGAAAACCTTTGCCGTCATGCGCCCGGCAGAGGCGCTGTGTCGGCCTCGCCTTGGTGCCGCGCTCAGCGCGCGAGCAGGAGGAACATCGCCAGGAGCACGGCGGCAGTAACGCCCGCCGAGATTTTCAGGGTGAAGAGAAAACCTTCGTATGTTTTCAGGTGTTCGGCAAAATCCGGCCCTTCGCCGGCGCCGGACGCATGATCGCCAGCCATTCGCATCGTTCCTTGTCGTCGATCCGCCGCCCAGCGCGGCGTCGACAGGGATGGTAATCGAGGCGCGGCGTTCCTGCAACGGCGGGCTTTTGTCGCGCCCCGACGCGGAGGCCGTAATTTTGCCGGGATTTGCAGTCGATGAAGAGCGGGCGCCGATCTTGCGGCGCGGAATCGGCGAAATGCGCCCGGGACGCCCCGATGTATATTTCGGACGAAGAAGCCTTCGGTTTCCGGGCCGCGGCAGAGCGGCAGCGGCGGGTGATCGTCGCCATCATCCTGCGCAACATCCGCACCCGCTTTTTCGGCCACGGGCTCGGCTTCCTCGTCGCCATCGCCTGGCCGCTGCTCCACTCCCTGTTCATCATCGGCTTGTTTGTCTTCGCGGGACGGGCGCCGCCGTTCGGCGAGAGTCTAGTGCTGTTCGTGGCGACCGGATCAGTGCAGTTCCAGGCCTTTTCCTACATGTCGCGTTTCGCGATGATGTCGATGCTGTCGACCAAGCCGCTGCTGGCCTTCCCGGCGGTCAAACTGCTGGATGTCCTGTTCGCGAGCATCATACTGGAGATCGTCAGCTCCGCGGTCGTCATAATTCTCATGATTGCGCTGGGCTGGGCCTTCGATGTTCCGATGTGGCCGCGCGACATAGTCGAAGCGGCCGCCGCCTATGCCTGCGTGACATTGCTCGGCGTCGGATTTGGCCTTCTGAATGGCGTCATCGCGCTGGCCGCGCCGATGTGGGCAATGCTCTACACTCTTGTCATCATTCTCCTCTACGCAACGTCCAGCACGATCTTCGTTCCGACCGCCCTCGCCGAACCGCTGCAAACCTTTGCGTCCTACCATCCGGTCCTGCAAATGATCGAATGGATGCGCTACGCCTATTATGAAGGCTACAGCGACCATGTCCTCGATCGCACCTATGCTGTCGGGGTCAGTCTGGTGTCCGTGTTTCTGGGCCTGGCCCTGGAGCGCGGCATGCGCGGATGGCTCCTCGCATCGCGCTGACCGGCGCGCCGGTCACTGGATGAAGGGGGCGGCCTGCAGACGGCGGCGGCGGTCGTCGGTGTTTTCCCGGCGCTCCGCGTGCTGCAACGCGGCATCGCCGCCGGGTTCGAATTCGAGCTGTTCGCTGCGGATCGCGCCATTGGCGAACACCGACATGTTGCGAAACAGCGCGAAAGGGATGAATTTGCCGGTGGGACGGATCGGCGTCTTGCCGAGGATCTCGATGGCGGGGACCGATGACCTCGGGGATGTCGCCGGCCGTTCGGCAAATATGCCTGCCGGGCTTTCGACCGCGAGAGCGGGCTGGGAGATGGCTCCGCCGCGCGCTTCGAGCATCTCGACGCCCAGCATCGCCGGCGCGAAACCGGCCCCGCGCCGTTCGCAGTAACCGAATCGCAGCTCGCATTCGACCTTCGCCGAGAAACCGGGGACGCGGCCCATCTGCTGGCGGGCGCGCTCGAAGGCGGCGGCGCATTCAGCCGCCTTGAACCGCCCTTGCTCGACGCAGGCGGTCGACGAGGCGTAAAATGCCGATTTGCCGGGTTCGGTCCATGCCGGGCGCGGGAAAGTCGCGAGCGCTATGGCGGCGGCGAGCGTCGCAAAAGCGGTTGGCGAAGGGAAGGCGAACTGATACGCCATGGATCGTCTCGACGAATCTTGAGGATTGACCCTGTCGCAACGGCGTCGCGCCCGTTTTTTCTAAGCGAAGTGCGGTCCTTCGACAAGGACCGGCGAAAGGCCAGACGACATGACATCCATCGCCGCGCAAGCCATCGAGCCACGCCGCTACGACGCGCGCAGCGCCAATTTTCTGGAGGATTTCGGCGCCTGGCTGGCGCAGGAGCGGGCGCTGGACGATCTGTCGCTGCAGCGCTGGCAGCGCGCCGCCCGGCAGAGCGGCGAACGCTACGATCTGGTGCTCACCAAACTCGGCCTCATGTCGGAGGCCGATCTGTGGGAGCATCTTTCGAAATTTCTGAACATTCCTCCGATCACCGCCGAAGAACTTCCCGACGCGCCGGCGTCCGCCGACATCGTCCCGGAGAAATTCATCAAGGCCAATCAGATCTTGCCGCTGTCGGTCGGCGATGGCGAGATGACAGTGGCCATCGTCGATCCGCTCGATCTCGATTCGGTCGAAGCGCTGTCCTATTCCACCGGTCTGCGCCTGCATCTGCGGCTGGCCTCCCCGGCGGTGTTCGAGAAGGGCTGGAACGCCCTGTACGGCGACAGGAACCGCAGTGACGTCGCTGATTCCGACAACCGCGTGCACGAGGCGCACGAGTTCGATCTTCAGCGCCTGCGCGACATGGCCAATGACGCGCCGGTCATCCAGCGCGTCAACCAGTTCATCGTCGACGCCGTGGAGGCGCGCGCCTCCGACATCCACATCGAGCCGAATCTCGAAGCCGTTCTGGTCCGTCATCGCATCGACGGCGCCCTGCGCACAGCGGAAACTTTGCCGCCCGGCCTAAAGGCGGCCATCGCCTCGCGCATCAAGATCATGGCGAAGCTCGACATCGCCGAGCGACGCTTGCCGCAGGACGGCCGCATCAAGCACGCCGTGCGCGGCGTCGACATCGACTTCCGCGTCTCGACGCTGCCGACCGCGCATGGCGAAAGCATCGTGCTGCGCATTCTCGACCGCAGCAAGGTGGAGCTGAGTTTCGAAAAGCTCGGTTTCGAGCCGCAGACCGTCGACCATCTGCGGGCGGTGATGCGCAACCCCAATGGCATCGTGCTGGTCACCGGCCCGACCGGCAGCGGCAAGACCACGACACTCTACACGGCGCTGCGCGAACTCTCGAGGCCCGACGTGAAGGTCTTCACCGTCGAGGATCCCGTCGAATATCAGCTCGGCGGGGTCAATCAGGTGCAGGTGAATTCCGGCATCGGCCTCGATTTTCCGGCGACGCTGCGGGCGATCCTGCGTCAGGACCCGGACATCATCATGATCGGCGAAATTCGCGACACCGAGACAGCGCGCATCGCCATCCAGAGTTCGCTCACAGGCCATCTGGTGTTTTCGACGCTGCACACCAACAGCGCCGCCGCCTCGATCACCCGCCTCATCGACATGGGCGTCGAGGACTATCTCATCGCCTCGACCGTGAAAGCCGTACTGGCGCAGCGTCTGGTGCGCCGCCTGTGCCCGCATTGCGCCGTGCCCATGCCGGGCGCGTCTGCGGTCATGGCGCGGCTGGCGGACGAGGGCATCGCTGTCGGCCCCGGCGCGAAGCTACTGGACCCCGGCGGCTGCCCGCGCTGTCGCGGAGCGGGATATCTGGGCCGTTCGACCATCGCCGAACTGCTGCCCATGAACGAGCGCATGCGGCGGCTCGTGTGCGATTCCTCCACCGACACGGCGATGGAGACGGCGGCGCGCGACGATGGCATGGCCACAATGTATCAATGCGGCATGGCCAAGGCCCTGCGCGGCGAAACCACGATCGACGAAGTGATGCGCGTCACCCGGATGGACTGACATGACGACGTTCCATTACCGCGCCTTCACCGCGGGCGGCGATCTGCGCGAGGGCGACATCGACGCCGGCACGCTGGAGGAGGCCGAGGACGCCCTCTGGCGACAGGGGCTGACCCCCTTCGAGACGGAGATCGTCGCCGGCTCGGGTCCCGGCGCCGAGCGCCAGAGTTTTCGCATCGGCGGCCGGCGCGGGCCGAATGTCGCGGAAATCGCCGGCTTCACCCGCGAATTCGCCACGCTGGAGCAGGCGTCGATTCCGCTCGATCAGAGCCTGCGGCTGATGGCGAGCCAGACCGCCAGCCCGGCGCAGGCCGAACTGGCCGCCGACATTCTCAAGCGCATCGTCGACGGCGCCTCGCTGTCCGAGGCGCTGTCGCATCGGAGCGACGCTTTCAACGAGGAATATCTCAACATCGTGCGCGCCGGCGAGGCGATCGGCGACGTGGGCGCGTCCCTCGCCAATCTCGCGGAAACGTTGGAGCGGCGGCTCGAACTGCGCGGCCGCATCCAGAGCGCGCTGATCTATCCGGCGCTGCTCATCACCCTCGCTATCATCTCCACCGGCGTCGTCGTCGGCACGCTGGTGCCGAGCGTTGCGCCGATCTTCGCCGACAACGGCAAGGACATGCCGGCCGGGTTGAAGCTCATCATCGACGCCGAAGCGCAATGGCCGTGGTTCGTCGGCGCGCTGGCGGCGCTGATCGCCGGCGGATTCATGCTGCGCTCCATGGCGCGGGCGCGGCCGCCGCTGGGCATCGCCCTCGACCATTTCTTCCTGCGCCTGCCGCAAGTCGGAGAGCTGCTGGCGCTGAACGAGACGGCGCGTTTTGCCCGCACGCTCGGGGCCATGACGACCTCGCGCGCGCCCTTGCTTCAGGGGCTCGAAAGCGCCCGCGCCGTGGTCGGCAACCGTTATCTCAAACATCAGCTCGAGGCGGTGATCGACGCGGTTCGCAGCGGCGCGGGGCTCTCCGCCTCGCTGGCCGGCGTCGACAAATTCCCGCCATTGGCCACGCAGATGATCGGCGTCGGCGAGGAAGTCGGCAAGGTCGACGTGATGCTTCTGCGCGTCGCCTCGATGTTCGAGCGCCAGACCCAGCGCAGCATCGAGCGGGTGATGGGGCTGGTGACGCCGGTCCTGACCATCCTGATCGCGGTCGTCGTCGGTGGGCTGATCATGACGGTGATGGACGCCGTGCTGGGCATCAACGAACTGGCGACGAAGTAGGCCGCCGTGTGGTATCGCCCCGCACCCGCACATGTTTTCATATCGCTGCGTGGCCTCGGGACGGAGAGGAAAACGCAACCTTGTCCGGCGGCCCGCATGATCGCTCTCCGCCGCCAAGGCTTCACCCTGATGGAGACGCTGGTTGCGCTCGCCATTCTGGCGCTGGCCATGTCGGCCGGCTCCGGGCTGCTGCGCGGGCCGTCGCCGCGGCTCGAGGCCGAAGCCGCGGCGCGCGCCATGTGTTCGGCGGCGCGGCTGACCCGGGCGCGGGCGCTGGCGACGCATCAGCCGCTGTCGTTCAGCGTCGACACCGAGCGCAAGGCCTATGCGTCGGCCGCAGCGCCACAGGCATTCTTGCCACGCGGCGCGAAGATCAAGCTCACTGTCGCCAACAGCCAGCGCGCCAGCGAGTCGATCGGAGCGATCGTCTTCTATCCCGACGGCGAATCCTCGGGCGGCGACATCGCGCTGCAGATCGGCGATTTCATTGCGACCATCGGCGTCAACTGGCTGACGGGAGCGGTTACATGCAGCTGACCCGCCGCCGCGGCTTCACGCTGATCGAAGCGCTGGTCGCTTTCGCGATCCTCACCATGGCGCTGGCGCAATTGCTGCGCAGCGTCGGCCTCGGCGCCCGGAACGACATGCGCGCCGATTTTCTGTCGCGCGCCGCGCGGCAGGGCAGGGCGCAACTCGCAAGGGTCGGCGTCGAAACCCCGATCGTTCCCGGCGTCACACAGGGGCGCTGGAGCGACGGCGTCGTCTGGACCCAGGAAATCGGCGGCTACGGCCCCTCGTACAAGACGCTCACCGGCGACACGGTCGCCGGCTACTGGGTCAAGCTGGACATGCGATCGGGACCACAGACGAACGACACGATCACCTTCAATTGCGTGAAGATCGCCGTGATCCGGGGCGCCGGGTTATGAGTGGCAAGACGCGGCGGTTTCGCGGTCGGCACGCGGGCTTCACCTTGCTGGAACTGCTGCTGGCGTCGGCGCTGCTGTCGGTGATCGCCGGCTCCATCATGGGCGGCGTGCGGCTGGGAACGCGCGCCTTCGAGATCGGCCGCGGCGCCGAGGCCATGAACGAACTCGACGAGGTTCCGCGCGCGCTGGAGCGGCTGCTGTCGCGCGCTGTGCTCGTGCCCCTGCCGGCCGGCTCCGGGGGCAATGCGCCCGCGGCCTTCGGTCCGCAGGTGGCCGCTTTCGAGGGGCGCGCCGATGGCTGCCGCTTCGTGATGCTCAGCGAAGGCGAAGCCAATTGGGGCGGGCTGATCGAAACCGAAATCGCCGGGGCTCCGGCAGGCGGCGGCTCGGAACTGCGGGTCTGGACAAAAGTGTTCCGCGTGCCGGACTGGAAGGAAAACCGCCGCGACGACTCCACCGCCGTGCGCGCTGCGCCGCGCGTTGCCTATCTCGAATTCGGCTATTTCGGTCCCCCGCCGCCGCAGACCCCGGCGCAGGCGCCGCAAGCCCCGACGCTGATCCCCGGCCGCGAGGAGCCACCCGTGTGGTCCGATGTCTGGGCCGACCGGACGGGACTGCCGCAACTGATCGCCGTGCGCCTCGGCCTCGAGCGCAACGGCAGGGTCGTCGACATGTCCTTCACGGTCGCCGTGCGGCAGAAGTGATCAGCCGATCTCCAGCGGCCCCACCGCCCAGCCGATCCAGAACCCCAGCGCGAGATGCGGACCGAACGGGATCGCGTCGCGCCCGCCGCCCAGCCGGCCCTGTCGCGCCAGGACGAGGGCGCCGACCAGCGCCGAGCCGACAGCGACCAGCAGGCAGCCCGGCAGGCCGCGAAACCCCAGCCACAGGCCGGCAATCCCGAACAGGATGGCGTCTCCCTGTCCCAGGCCGCTTTCGCCGCGCAGCTGCGCGTAGAGCAGATCGACGCCGCGAAAGACCGCCCATGCTGCGCCTGCTGCGAGGATGAGCCCGGCGGCGTCGCCGGTCTGCGTCGCCGCGCGCCAAAGGCCAGTGAGCGCCAGAACCGCCACAGGCCCGTCGGGCACGACGAACCAGCGCGCATCATAAAGAAAGATCGTCGCCAGCGCGGCGAACAGAAGCAGCGACAAAGGCGCGTCCCAACCCGGCGGGGGATCGCGCAACAGAAAGGCGAGGGCGGCGGCTGCCGCGAAGGCGGCGGGCGTGAGAGCGCGGGCGTCGGCGCGCGCAGTCAGAATGTCGAGGCCAAGATGAAGGACCAGTCGGGCGCGACGGCGTGTTCTGTGCAGCCGGGCCTCAAAGCTGGACATAAATGTCGCAGCCATATTCCGACAGCGGCGTTCCATATTCGTCGGCGGTGCGGTTCCAGCAGCTGCCGACGCCATAGATCGGGCGATAGGCGATCATGCCGCCGGCTTCGCGCACCACGCGTTCCGGCGTTTTGCGGCGGGAGAGATAATTCCAGTAGGAAATCGCCACCTCGCCATAGCAGCGATACATGATCGCCCGCTCGACATCGAACACCCGGTTGCGATCCTTCGCCTCGCCGACGCAGGCGGCGTAATGGGTGAGGCCGGTCGGATCGATGTCGACACCGGTCGCAGCGGCCGGCGGCGCCGCGGCGATCAGGGCGCTGAGCGCAAAAGCAGCAACTTTTCGCATCGGCGAATCTCTCGTGACGACGTGGCGCGACAGTAGCGCGCGGGGTGTTCCGCCGCAACGCCGCCCTCGGCGGGAAACCGGTCGAACATCGATGTCGCCGCGGGCTACGACGCGACGGCGCGCCGACTTGCAACCTCTGTTAGGCTTTCGTGAGGAAATGAATGCTAACACGCAGAAAATGGCTGTTGCCGGAGAAAATTTCATGTCGAATCCCGCTTTCCGGGCAGCGCTGGTCATGGCGCTCGCCGTTTGTGCCGCCACGGCGGCTTCCGCCGGGCTGACCTCGACTGCAACGGCGGCTTCCGACGGGCCGACAACCACTGTCACGACGGCCCCCGCCGGGCCGACCGCCGCCGGCATGGCGGCGCCCGCCAGGCTGACCCCCACATCCAGGGCGTCGCGCGTCTGGGTGTCCGGTCAGGGCGCCGACGCCTATGGCTGCGGCCCGGCCCCCTATCCCTGCCGCACGCTGCAATACGCCTATGATCACGCGGCCATGACCGGCGGAACCATTCTCGTACACGATCCTTCCACCTATGGCCCCCTTGCGATCGACCATTCCATTTCCGTCGTCAACGACGGCGCCGGCGCGGCGCTGGTGGCGGCCGCGGGCGGCGATGGCGTGTCGATCGCCACGGGGCCGGGCGATTTCGTTTCGCTCGAGGGGCTGACCATCGATGGCGGCGGCGCGGTCGGCAATGGCGTGACGGTGTCGTCGAGCACGACGCTGTCCATCTCGAAATGCACGATCCGCGGCTTCGTCAAGGGGCCGGACACGCCGCTGACCAGTGGCCCGTTCATCGGCATGACGGCGTCCTTCGTGACCGGCAATGGCGTGCTGGTGATGGCGATCGGCGGCGGCTCCCTCTTCAGCGTCGTGGACACGGCGATCCTCGCCAACGCCGGGAATGGCGTTCTGGTCTCTTCCTATAAGGCCGTCGGTGAGATGACCGGGCAACTCGTCCGGGTCGCCCTCACGAACAACGGCGGCGACGGGGCGCTTGCCTTCGCATTGTCGACGTCGATCAACGTTCTGGCCGAAGAAACGCGCGCGATCGGCAATGGCGCCGCCGGCTTCGAAGCGAAGGGAATCACGCAGTCGCTCGTGTACCTTCAACGATCCTCCGCCTGGGGCAATCGATCGTCGGCCGCCCAGAGCGGCGCCGGCGTCGTGAGCAGCTTCGGCGACAATGCGCTTCTCGGGGGCCCCTCCAACGGTCTGCCCGCGGCGGGCGCCTGGATGCGGTGACCAGGACAGTCGTATGCAACCCGATCTCCGGCTTGAAGTCCCCAAACCTCCGACATAGAGTCCGCGCGCCAATTGCGGCTCGAAGTCGAGGACGACATGAAACGCCTTTCCCTGCGGTCCATTCCTGCGCGGCGCGCGATCGGTTCCCGGCGGCGCGCCGGCTTCACGCTCGTCGAAATGCTGGTGGTGCTGGCCATCATCGGTTCGATCGTCGGCCTCGTGGGTCCGCGCGTGCTCGGCTATCTCTCCGATTCCAAGGTCAAGACCGCGCAGATTCAGATGGAAAATCTCTCCAGCGCGCTCGATCTGTTCTATCTCGACGCCGGCCGCTACCCTTCCGGCGAGGAAGGGCTCGTGGCGCTGGCCCGTCGCCCGGCCGGCCTTGCGGTGTGGAACGGTCCCTATCTCAAATCCAACGGCGTGCCGAAGGACCCGTGGGGGCATGACTACGTCTACCGCTCGCCGGGGCAGGCGGGGCCCTACGACATCGGCTCGCTTGGGCCGGAGGGCCGCGAGGGTTCGTCCGGCGCGCTGACTCGCGGCGGCTCCCAGAAGTGAGGGGTTTCTGCAAGTGAAACCCGGCGCGGGGCGCGCGCGGCGGCGCGGCTTCGCGCTGCTGATGGTGATCTGGGGCATCGGCGTCGTGTCGATGTTGGTGCTGTCCTTTGCGTCGACCGAGCGCAAGCGGTTGGTCGGCACGGTGGATCTGCTGCGCGGCGATCAGGCGACCTTGCTGGCGCAATCGGCGATCGACGCCGGCATTCTCTCGATCATTGCCGAGGTCACCTCTCAAGGTCAGCCGGGGGCCGGGACCTTTGCGGGCGGCGGGCAGCGGCCCGTTCACGACGGCGCGCCGCGTTTTTGCACCATGGCCGAAGCGGCGGCGGCGATCTCGATCGAAGACGAAAGCGGCAAGGTCGATCTCAACGCCGCGTCCGAACCGCTGCTGACGCGCCTGTTCCTCGCTTTCGGCCTCGGCCAGAGCGACGCCGGTCGGCTGGCTTCGGCGGTCATCACCTTTCGCACCGCGCCCACGGCCGATATCGCCATCAAGGACACGGAAACCGGCGGGCGGCCTTTTTCCCCCAAGCGCAATCTGTTTCAGAGCATCTACGAACTCGATCAGGTGGTCGGGGTCGAGGGCGCGCTGATGCAGAAGCTCGCCGGTGCGCTCACCGTGCATTCGCAGCAGCCTGGCGTCGACCCCGCCAGCGCGCCGCCGGGCCTGTTCGCGGCGATGGCGGGTTTTCCGCCCGTCGATGTCGAAGCGCTGACGGCGCGGCCCTGGCCCAATGCGCTCGATCGTGAAGACCCCCGATTTCCGGCCGAATTCAAACGCGCCGGTGAAAGCCTCGTCTTCACCGTCCACGCCGAGGCGGCGCTGGCGGGCGGGCAATATGCGGTGCGCGAAGCGATCGTCGATTTTCGCCGGTCCGGACAGGATGGCGGCGTCTACGCCATTCACGAGACCCGTCACGGTGTCCCACGTTTTCGCGAGACGCTGACGGCCGCGTTTCAAAACGGCCTGCCGACGCTCGCCGACTGCCGCGAGGCGCGCTGACTTTCGTCAGCGCGTGACGCGGTCGGCCATGGAACCGCTCTGCGACCAGTCGTCGAGCAAAACGCGCCGCGCGGATTGTTCGATGTTGTGCGGGCGGGTTTTGGCCTTGGTGGATATCTGAAGCAGCTTGCGCTTGTATTCGTCGGTGATCTGCCGCGCTTCCGACAGGTTGCGCACCACATGCGGCGTGATCATGATCAGCAGTTCGGTCTTGGAGGCGCCGTCGGTCTTGACCTTGAACAGATTGCCGAGCACCGGCACGTCGCCGGCGACCGGAATCTGATTGGCGCCGCTGTTGCGCGAATCCTGGATGAGACCGCCGAGCATCAGAGATTCGCTGTCATTGACCATCACCTGCGTCTTGACCTTGCGCTGCTGGATGGTCGGTGTGGTGCTCGCCGGGTCGGTGCCCGGCGCGACATTCGAAACCTCCTGCTCGAGCTCGAGCATCACCCGGCCGCTCTCGTTGATGTGCGGGGTGATCGACAGGATCACGCCGGTGTCGCGGTACGAAACCGAGTTGAAGGTGGAAATGCCGGCGTTGGCGGTGGCGCCGGCCAATGTCGTCACCGGCACCTGATCGCCGACCTGCAGCACGGCCTGACGATTGTCGAGCACGGTCAGCGACGGCGTCGAGATGATGTTGACATTGGTGATCTGGTTGAGCGCGCTCAGCGTGGTCTGGGCGCTGGCCATGCGCAGGGCGTAATTGAAGCCGGGATAGAGCGCCCCGATGCCGGCGCCGAGCAAGTTACTCCCGGACAGGGAATTGCCGAGCGCCTGCTGCGCGACGCCGGAGGTGTTGAGGATATTCGGCGTGCTGACCGTTCCGGCGGCGGTGGAGAAGCCGCCGCTGCTGCGTTGATCGGCGGTCTGAAGGAACCAGCGGACGCCGAAATTGAGCTGGTCGTTGAGCGACACTTCCGCGATCGTCGCCTCGATGAACACCTGGTTGGGCATCACGTCGAGGGTTTCGATCACCCGCAGCAGGCGCTTGTAGTCTTCGGGCGTCGACATGACGACAATGGCGTTCTTCGCGTCGTCGACGCCCACCTTGAAGCGGTTGTCCTCGCCGAGCGCCACCGCCGTCGGACCGGAATTCTGGCCGCTGCCCGAGGACGACGAACTCTGTGAGCCGAAAGGATTCGTTCCGGCGCCGCCGATGCCGCCGCCGGAGCCGAGCCCGCCACCCGATCCCAGCCCGCCGGAGTTGGATCCGCCGAGACCGCCGCCGGAGGCGAGCCCGCCGCTCGATCCCAGACCTCCGCCGGACCCCAGGCCGCCGCTCGATCCGAGCCCGCCGCCGGAGCCGCCGAGCCCGCCCGATCCGGACGAACTGGAGTTGAGGCCGAAGCCGGGCGAGGACAGCGCCGATGCGCCGCTCTTGGGGGAGACATTGGCGCCGCTCTGATTGCCGGCCCCGAACATGGAGGAGAGCACCTGAACCAGTTCCTTGGCCGGGCGGTTCTGCACGCGATAGCTGTAAAACTGCTTCTCGCTGCCCTGCGCCCTGGCGTCGAGCCTGGCGATCCAGGCGCGCGCTCTCGCGAGATATTGCTGTTGCGGCGAAATCACCAGAATGGCGGCGAGCCGCTTGTTGCCGATGAAGCGGATCATGCCGCCCATCGGTCCTTCTTTTTCCGAGCCGAAGACATTGCGCAGATCGTCGGCGAGCGCGTCGGGATCGCCGCTTTTGATCGGCACCATCGCGAAGGACATGCCGCGCATCGTGTCGATGTCGAACATGTGGATCGCGTCCTGCAACTCCGCGAGTTCGGCGGCGTTGCCGCTGATCGTCAGCGTGTTGCGGGCATCGTCGGCGCGCACGATGCCGCCATGGGCGGCGATCGGATCGAGCACGCGCTTCATTTCGGAGGCGGACACGTAACGCAACTGGATGACGCGGGCGCCGTCGCCGATGGCCTGCGTGCCGTCGTCGAGAGGCAGCGCGCTGGAGCCCGTCCGGCCGCCCGCGGCCCCGGGCGCGCCCGGGGCGCCGCCGGCTGCAGCCTGATCGGCCGGAATGACCCGATAGACGCGGCCGCTCTCGACGATCGTCGCGCCGGATATGCGCAGCGACGCCTGAAACAGTTCCAGCGCGCGCTGCCGACTCACCGGCCGCGCCGTGCTGAGCGTGACTTTGCCGTCGAGCTTGGGGTCGACGACGAAATCGACGTTGAGCTTGTCGCCGAGGAAGTCGCGAGCCGCTGCGGCGATCGGCATGTCGCTGTAATTGAGTTCGACCGGCGCGCCTTCGAGCCCGGGTCCCGCGCCGCGGCGGCTCTTGAGGCCGACGAACCGCCCGGAGCCCGGAACGATCTCCGTCTTGCCGCCGCGCCCGGTCCGCAGCAAGGGCACGCCATCTTCGGGAGTTCCGGAGCCGCCGGGGGCCGGCGGACGCGGGCCATTCTGGGCGACGCCCTCGGCGCTCCACTGCGCCACGGGCGGCGGGGGACCGTTGGAAGCCTGACAGCCGGCGGCCGAAAGCGCCGTCAACGCCAGGAGCGCCCTGCGCAGGCGTCTCCAGCGGATCGTTGAAATGTCCCCGAATTCGGCCACGAGTCTTACGAACCTGTCCTGGCGCCGGCGGAATGCAGGCGGCTTCCTTCGCATACACCGGCCGTCTTCGCGAAAGGGGCGAAGACGTGATTCTTTACATATTGGTAACCAAAGCCCATTCACGGTTAATGTCTTGTTAACAGACTGCCCGAAGGCGAGCAAAGCGCCGCGCGAAGTTGTGGTTAATTTCGCGCCATTGCCGCCGCGGCGGCGAGCGTCTATTCATCACCGACGTTTATCGGGATCACTAAACGACCGCTCGAGGCGTTTTCATGACTAGCCCGCAAACCAGCATATGGAAAAGGGACCTTTCGCCGGACTTGTTCCGAAAGGGGCTGGAGCGTTTCCTGCGCTGGGAAAAAGAGGCTTTCTGCGGCCTGTTCCCCCCGCATGTGCTGGCCAGACTGATGGATCGCGGCGAGCGAGAACTGATCCTGCGCGCCGACGGCGACGGACAATTGTGGTTCGCGACCGGAGACGGGCTCGTCGCGCCGATCGGGCCGGACGAACTGGCGCAGAGCACGCTGTCCGGGGCTCTGGCGGCGCGCGGCGTGGCGCGGGATGCGGCGCGCATCGCCCTCGAACTGGAGCCCGAAAGTTTTTTTGTGCGGCGGTTCGATTTCCCGGCCGTCGCGAAAGCCAATCTGCCGCGGCTGCTCGCCGCCGAAATCGAACGCAAGACACCGTTCAAGCCAGCGGACGTTCTGTTCGGTCACGCGCTCGAGCCGATCGCAGGCGCCGCCGACAAGCTGCGGGCGACGCTGTGTATCCTGCGCCGGGACCTGTTCGAGGCGGCGGTCGCCCGTTCCGGCGTCGCGGCCGGCGACATCGATCTCGTGCGTCCCGCGAGCTGGCCGGAGGGCGCCCCGCCGGTCATCGTCGTGGGCCGCGCCGAGCGGGAATCGAAGGGCTTTCGCATCGCCGCCTTCGGCCTTGCCGGCCTTGCCGCAGCGCTGTTCGCGCTCGCCGTCGGCACGGCTATCTGGCGGCAGGACCGGCAGGGGGCGGAACTCGACGCCCGCCTTTCGGAAGTGTCGACAAGGGCCGCCCATGTGCGCAAGCTGGCCGAGCGGGCGACCGCCGAAAGCCGGTTGCTGGCGACGCTTCGCGAGGAGCGCGCGCAGCGGCCGACGCTCGCCGACTGTTGGGAAGAGCTGTCGCGCATCCTCCCTGACGGCTCCTATGTCATCGAAATGCAGCTTCACGAATCCAAACCCGGCGAGATGGTGATCGATCTCGTCGGCCTCTCGGATTCGGCGGTGAACCTGCCGGCGCTGCTCGATCAGTCGCCGCTGTTTTCCGATGCGGCGCTGACCGCGCCGATCACGCCGGACCCGCAGGAGAAGCGTGAGCGTTTCTCCCTGCGCATGGTCGTGAAGGCGCTTGGGGCCGGAAAGACCAAATGACCCGCTTTTCCTCCCTCCAGTCCCCCGCCGGTCGCCGTTTCCTGTTCATCGGCGGCCATCTGCTGGCGCTCGGCCTCGTCTGGCTGGTCGTCGTCGAGCCCGTGCGGCAGTTTCTCGCCGAGCGCGACGAAAGCCTGTTGCAACGGCGCACCACCCTGGCGCGGTACGAGTCGGTGGCGCGGCAGACCGCGGCTATCGAGGCCTATGCCCAGCAGGTCGCGGAAAGCAATGCGCAGGGCGAACTCGTCGCCGGCGACAATCCCGGCATCGTCGCAGCCAATCTGCAGGCGCGGGTGAAGCAGCTCGCGGAGAGCGGCGGCGTCACCGTGCGATCGATCCAGCTGCTGCCGGCCAAGACGCTGAAGGGCGCCAGCCTGGTGGGCGCGCGCATGGAAGTGGCGGGATCGCTGGAGGCGACCCATGCGCTGGTGCGCGCGCTCGAAGGCGAGGCGCCCTTGCTGCTGGTGACCGGCGCGACCTTGCGCAACCAGCAACTTTCCTGGGGCTTCATGGCCGGGCCGCCCGGTGAAATCACCATCGACGCGCAGATCGAGGTCTATGGCGGCGCGCTCGTGAAGGAGCGCAGCTGATGCGCGCGCCGCGTCTCTCCCTGCCGCAATGGCGCCCGGACATGAGCCAGATCACCGCTCTGGGTCTCTCTCCCTTGATGGCGCTGGCGCTCGCGGGGCTTGCCCTGCTCGTCGGCGTCGCCGGCGTCCTGGCGATCGCCGCCTTTTTCAGCTCGGGTCCGGCTCCGTCGCCCGACGCGGCCGAATGGCGAGCGCCGGCCTACAATAGCGGGGAGCGGCGTCCGCCCAAGCCGCCATCGGCCGACGCCCAGACTCTGGCGCGCCCGATCTTCGTCAAGTCGCGGCGCCCGCCCGCGGCTGCGTCCAAGGATCAGCCGCGGGCCGAAGCTTCCCCCGCGGCTCCAGTCGCCATGCTGCCGCCGGGAACGGCGGTCAGGGCGATCAGCAAGGGCGACGGCGCGCGGCGCGCGTTTCTCGTGAGTTCGGGAAAGCCGGCGGGCGTCTGGGTGAAGGTCGGCGACGAATTCGAGGGCTTCCGTGTGCGGACGATCGATCGCGCCCGACTCGTTCTCGAGGGCGAAAAGAAGATCGCGCTCGACCTGTTTCCCCGCGCCCGCGGGAGCGAAGACCCCGCGCAGCCCGCCATGCCGGGATACCCGGGAGCGCTGCAGATGCCGCCGCCGGGTATCCCGATGCCCGGGCCGCCGCCGCGGCAGACCATTCCGGAGTGAATGCCTGAAGTTTCGGTGCGTCGACTTTTCGGCGCACTATCGTTCGACGCCCTTACGTGACGAGGGCCACGGTTCGACCGAGAGTTCAGGCCAGACATCCAGCCATCTGGCGGTCTTGGCCGCATAGACGGATGGAATTTCGAGAACGGGGTTCGGGATCAATTTGCCGCGAAGCAGCAGATCGAGGCCGAACGGAGCGTGGACGAGGTATTCGTCGCCGTCGCGCCGGATCCCGACAGCCACTGTCTTGCAGGGGAATCTGTCTATCCCGTTGGCGGCGCAGGTCACAGGGGGGAATGGCACACCGAACTTCCCGGCGTACCAGTGCGTCACCCGAGCCTGATTGCGGACTTCGACATTGACCGGCAAGTCCCGGAAGAGAGCGTTGGCGCCGGCGATCACGGCGTTCTCGGCTTCCCAGCTCATGTCGGCGTCGAAGTAGAAGATGTCGTAATCGAGAATCCCATGTTCCGGATGACGCCCATACAGGCCATTCCAGACCGTTTGGGAAATGCAGCCGGCGGTGAGCCACCAGTCGGTAAGACCGAGCAGCGGCATCCGGCGGAGAATTTCAGCGTTCCTGCGGTTCGCGAGAGCCAGCGGAAGAAACGTGGAGCGCACGTGAATTCCCTATTTATCGTGCGGGATCAGATTTGCTTCAGCTGTCTCCGAACACGCGGCGGAAGATCGTGTCGACGTGCTTGAAGTGGTACGAGAGGTCGAACAACTCGTCGAGTTCGGCCGGCGTGAGTTTGGCGGAGACCTCGGGATCGGCGCCCAGCAGCGTACGGAAATCGCCTTCGCCACGCCACACCGGCATGGCGTTGCGCTGGACATAGACATAGGCGTCCTCGCGAGAGACGCCCTTTTGCGTCAGCGCCAGCAGCACCCGCTGCGAATGCACGAGGCCGCCGAGGCGATCGAGATTCTTCTGCATGTTCTCGGGATAGACGACGAGTTGTGACACCACGTTCGTCAGCCGCGCCAGCGCGAAATCGAGAGTCACCGTGGCGTCGGGGCCGATCATGCGCTCGACCGACGAATGTGAAATGTCGCGCTCGTGCCACAGCGCCACATTCTCCATCGCCGGCAGCGCCATGCCGCGCACGAGGCGGGCGAGGCCGGTGAGATTTTCGGTGAGCACCGGATTGCGCTTGTGCGGCATGGCCGACGAGCCCTTCTGGCCGGCCGAGAAGAATTCTTCGGCCTCCAGCACCTCGGTGCGCTGCAGATGGCGGATTTCGATCGCCAGCCGCTCCACCGAGGAGGCGACGACGCCGAGCGTCGCGAAAAAGGCCGCGTGTCGATCGCGCGGTATGACCTGCGTCGACACCGGCTCGACCGCGAGGCCGAGCCTTTCCGCGACATGCTCCTCGACCCGTGGATCGATGTTCGCGAAGGTGCCGACCGCCCCGGAAATGGCGCAGACCGCCACTTCCGCGCGCGCCGCGACGAGGCGGGCGCGGGCGCGGGTGAATTCGGCATAGGCCTGCGCCAGCTTGAGGCCGAAGGTCACGGGCTCTGCGTGAATGCCGTGCGAGCGACCGATCGAGGGTGTGAACTTGTGCTCCAGCGCCCTTGTTTTCAGAGCGGCGAGCAGCGCGTCGACATCGGCGATCAGCAGGTCGGCGGCGCGCGTCAGCTGCACGGAGAGGCAGGTGTCCAGTACGTCGGAGCTGGTCATGCCCTGATGCACGAAGCGCGAATCCGGGCCGATGAATTCGGCGAGATGGGTGAGGAAGGCGATGACGTCGTGCTTGGTGACGCGCTCGATCTCGTCGATCCGCGCGACATCGAAGGTGACGTTTCCAGCCTTTTCCCAAATGTTCTTCGCGCTTTCGGCGGGAATGACGCCGAGCGTCGCCAGCGCGTCGCAGGCGTGGGCCTCGATCTCGAACCAGATCTTGAAGCGGGTCTGCGGTTCCCAGATCTGGGTCATCTGCGGACGGGAATAGCGGGGGATCATGCAGCCTCGCGCGGAATGTGTTCGGGGGTCGCCGCGGCGTAACATGGGGCTTTGGCGCGAGTCCAGCTTGCGGGTTTCCGCCCCGAGTCGTATCGGCGTGGACCGGCTCCGATAGCGGACGCCGCCGACCCCGCTGAAAGCCGCCGCCGATGTCGCCGGAACCGATGCGCTTCTTCTTTGCGGCGATGGGATCGCCCTGCGAACTGCAGCTTCAGGCCGAAGACCCGGCGCAGGCGCGCCGCGCCGCGCAGGCGGTGATCGACGAAGTGCGGCGGATCGAAGCGCGCTGGTCGCGCTATCGCGACGACAGCCTCGTCGCCGCCATCAACGCCGCCGGGCGGGACGGCGGCGCCGTCACGGTCGACGACGAAACCGCCGATCTCGTCGACGCCGCCTTCGCCGCCTATGCGCGCTCCGACGGGCTGTTCGACATCACCTCCGGGACTCTGCGATCGATCTGGAACGACGATCTCGCAGAGCTTCCAGAGCGAAGCCGCATCGACGACGCGCTGCACCGGGTCGGCCTCGACAAGCTGTGCTGGCGGCGGCCGGAGCTGCGCTTCCTGCGCGCCGGGATGGAGATCGATCTCGGCGGGCTGGGCAAGGAATACGCGGCCGATCGCGCCGCGGCGACATGCCGCGCCTGCGGCGTCGAGAGCGGCGTCGTCGATCTGGGCGGGGATTTGTGCGTGATCGGCCCGCTGCCTGACGGCGCGCCCTGGCGTATCGGCCTGCGCGATCCGCTCGGCGGCGCGGAACACGTCGCCACATTGTTCGTGGAAAAAGGCGGGGTCGCCACAAGCGGCGTCAGCGAGCGGTTCTGGAGCATCGGGGGGCGCCGTTACGGGCACATCCTCGATCCGCGCAGCGGCTGGCCAGTCGAAGGGCCGGCCTCGGTGACCGTCGCCGCGCCGACCTGCGCGGAGGCGGGGACGGCGGCGACGATCGCCATGCTGAAAGGGGCGATGGCCGCGGCGTGGCTGGCCGCGACAGGGTTGCCGCATATCTGCGTCGACGAAAACGGAGCGTTGAGCGGCTCCGCCCTCGTCGATGCGGAGGATGCGCGTGTCAGACGCTGGACGCGCGCGCCTGCGAGATGAGGCTGGTCATGCCCTGCACGAAGGCCTGTTTGTTCACCGCGCCGCTGTTCGACGGATCGAGCGCCGAATAGACGGCGTCCGGACCCATGGACTTGAAGGCAGCCGGCGGGCGCATCGTCTGAAAGGCCGATGTGAGCTGGCTCTTGCTGATCGAGCCCGAACCGGAGGTATCGATCTTGTCGAACAGATTGGCCATTTTCTGCGCTGGGGGCATGCGCATGCTCGCCCCTGTGGTCATATGCGCGCCATAGCTGCCGCCGACGCCCGAAACTGAAAAGCTCATTTGGGATCTCCAGACGGAATTTGACAGAATGCTCCATTCCGTTACGTAGGGATTACACCACCGGCCTTGCGGCGGGCTGACCGTCCGCCGCCGCGCCGCCGACCGGGTTGCTCCGCCGGGCGCGACTTCGTAACATTGCAGTCCTGCGCCGTTTCGGCGCCGCAAGACCAAAGAAAGCGCGGCAGACAACATGAGCGAAGAAAAGATCGACGTTCATCTGTCGGTGCGCAGCAACGGAAAGTTTCTGGTCGGCCGCGATCGCATCCGGATTCTCGAAGCGGTCGCCGAGCATCGCAGCATCACCAAGGCCGCCAAGGCCGTGGGGTTCAGCTACAAGGCGGCCTGGGATGCTGTCGCCGCCATCAACAATCTGCTGCCGAGCCCGGCGTTCCGCACCAGGGCGGGCGGGCGCAGCGGCGGCGGCGCCGAGGTGACCGAGGAAGGTCGCCGCCTGATCGAAACCTTCAACCGCCTCGAGGAGCGGCTGACCCGCATCTCCACCGCCATCGCCGAAGAAGGCCTCGGCGCGGGCGACGACTTCCTGCTGTGGAGCATCGGCGTCAAGGTCTCGACCCGCAACATGTTCCAGACGGAAGTCGAGGCCGTGCGCGCCTGGCCGGTGGATGTGGAAGTGACGCTGCGCATGTCGAATGATCACGTCATCCATTCGATCGTCACCAACGAGGCTGCGCAGGAACTGGCGCTCGCGCCGGGTCGCAAGGCGCTGGCGCTCGTCAAATCCTCGTTCGTCGATCTCTCCGCGCCGCGCGACGGAGAAGCGCCCGGCCGCAACGAATTTCCGGGCATCGTCACCCGCCGCACCGACGCAGAGCGCAACAGCGAATTCCTGCTCGACATCGGCGGCGGCAAGACACTGACCGCCGTCATCCCCCGCCGCAAGGCGGAGGACCTCGGCTTCGTCGAAGGCGCGCGGGCGGTGGCGAGCTTCGACGCGCAGAATGTCATTCTGGCCTCGGATTGAGTTTGTTTCGAGAGGGTGTCGCTGTGACCCGCATTCGCCCGCGCCGCATCGTCGATCTTTCCAAAAAGATTTTCGACAATCCCCGCGACCCGTTCTTCATGCGGGTGAAGATCAAGCACAAACCCCATGGCGCCGCGCGCTGGCTGGTGCGTCTGCTCGGCCTGCCGTTTCGGCTGTTCCCGCAGGATTTCGCCGGCTGGGCGGACGATGTGATCACGAAAATGGGCGTGCATTCGACCACCCATATCGACGCGCCGTGGCATTACGGTCCGACGCTCGCCGATGGGCGCCGCCCCGCCAGCGTCGACGAAATGCCGCTCGAGCTCGGATTCGGGCCGGGCGTCGTCTTCGACATGCGCCACAAGGTCGATGGAGACGAGATCACCGTTGCCGACATGGAAGCGAGTCTTGCCGCCTCCGGCGCGACGCTCTGTGAAGGGACGATCGCGCTGATCATGACCGGACGCGATCGCTTGCTCGGAACGAAAGACTGCTGGAAGCGCGGGACCGGCATGAGCGCCGCGGCCACGGAATGGCTGATCGATCGCGGCGTGCTGGTCATGGGCGTCGATCAATGGGGCTGGGACCTGCCCTTCCACGAGCAAATCCGCCGCGCGAAGGAGACGAACGATCGCACCCTGTTCTGGCAGGGTCATCTCGTTGGTCGGCGCAAGCCCTACTGGCAGATGGAGCAACTCTGCGGCCTCGACCAACTGCCCGCGCATGGCTTCGATGTCGCCGTTTTCCCCCTGCGCCTCGCCGGAGCCTCGGCGGCCCCGGCGCGGGTGGTGGGGTTTTTGTACGGGTGAGCAGAAACACTCACCCCGCCAGCGCGTCCAGCACCCGCGCCCAACTGCGCGTTCCCTTGTGGAACGAGGTCCAGGAGTATTTCTCGTTGGGCGAATGAATGCGATCGTCTTCCAGCGCGAAGCCGATCATCAGCGAATCCATGCCCAGATCCTTCTTGAACGACCCGACGATGGGGATCGAGCCGCCGCAGCCGGTGAGCGCCGCTTCCTTGCCCCACTCTGCCTGCAACGCCCGCCGCGCCCGCGACAGCGCCTCGGAACCGAAGGGCAGCTGCAGCGCGCCCGAGGCGCCGTGGGTGACGAACTCCGCCGTGGCGTCGCGCGGCAGCCGCGCCTGCACGAAGGCGCGGAAACTGTCGATCACGGCTTTCGGTGATTGCGTGCCGACGAGGCGGAACGACACTTTCGCGGAGGCCTGCGCCGGCAGCACGGTCTTGGTGCCCTTGCCGGTGTAGCCGCCGTAAATGCCGTTCACGTCGCAGGTCGGGCGCGCCCATATCTGCTCGAGCACGCCGCGCCCGGCCTCCCCCGCCGGCGCCGTGAGGCCGACGCCGGCGAGAAACGCCTTTTCGTCGAAATCCAGATCGCGCCATTGCTGCGCGATGTCTTCGGGCAGCTCCGGCACGCCGTCGTAAAAGCCGGGCAAGGCCACGCGGCCGTCGGCGTCGTGCAACTCGCCGACGATCTTTGCAAGAATGTGGATCGGATTGGGGATCGGTCCGCCGAACATGCCCGAATGCAGATCGTGGCTCGCCGCCTTGATCGTCACTTCCTCCTGCGTGAGGCCGCGCAGCATCACCGTGACACCGGGCGTCGAGGCGTTCCACATGCCGGTGTCGCAGACGAGGGCGAGGCCGGGCTGCGACAGTTCCTCGCGATGCGCAGCGAGGAAATCGGGCAGGGACGGCGAGCCCGTCTCTTCTTCGCCCTCGAACAGGAAGGTGACATTGCACGGCAGGCCGCCATTGGCCTCGAAGGCGCGGCAGGCCTCGACGAAGGTCATGAGCTGGCCTTTGTCGTCGGAGGCGCCGCGGGCGACGATGTCCATCCCCTCCTTGCCGGGCGCCAGCCGCGGCTCGAACGGGCCGGTCTCCCACAGCTCCAGCGGGTCCGGCGGCTGCACGTCGTAATGGCCGTAGAACAGCACATGCGGCGCATCCTTGCGCTTGGCCGCGGCGTGGCCGACGACGATCGGATGGCCGGGGGTGGTCCGCACCTCGGCGCTGTAGCCGAGGCCTTTCAGCTGATCCGCCAGCCAGTCGGCGGCGCGGCGACATTCCTTCGTGAACGCCGGATCGGTGGAAACGGACGGGATGCGCAGAAAATCGAACAGCCGCTCGCGCGAAGCGTCGAGATCGGCGTCGATGGCGGAAAGAACGGCGTCCAGCGTGGGCATGAATCGGCTCCTTGTCTGGCGCGAGGATAGGGCGGCGCGGCGCGCGGCGAAAGCCATTCCGCGCAGCATTCAGCCCTGCGGACAATGCCCGCCGCTCTTCAGCCACGCCTCGATCAGCGCGCCGAACTGCGCCTGCGTGCCGGGAGCCGGCTCCCGCCCGCCGCCGGGCGCCCAGCCCCAGCCAATGAGGTCGTCTTCCTTCGAATGCAGGATCATCTGCGCATCGCTCTTGCCGCCGTTGCGCTTCCTGTCCTTGAGCTGTTCGCAGATTTCTTTCAGCGACTTGTCCTGCCACCCCATGCTGGCCGGCGCGAGTCGCCAGGCCGGATTGCCCGGCGCGTGCGAGGCCTCGAAATTATGGTCGCCGTGACAGGTCGCGCAGCGCATGGCCGCGACGCCCATGCCGTCGGCGCCGCGAACGACCTTCGGCTCGTGCGGCGTCATCGCCTCGTGCTGGGAGGGGCGATCGCTTGCCGGATGGCAGTTGAGGCAGCGCGGATGCTGCAGCGCCTTGCCAGCCTCGGTGAAATAGGCGGCCGAGCGCGCGGCCTCGTCCGTGATCGACGAAAAGGCGCCGACGGGCTTCAGCCCCTCGCCCTGCGCCGCGGGCGCCGTCGCGCGGGCGACCTGGCGCACCCGGCCATAGACCGCGCCGCTGGCGATGGCTGCAACGAGCGCGAGAGATAACGCCGCCGTCCGCATCAGGCGACTCCCGGATGAATCGGCAGGCGGTAAATTCGCTTGCCGGTGAGTTTCGCCAGCGCATTGGCTACGGCCGGTCCGATCGGCGGCACGCCCGGTTCGCCGACGCCGGTCGGCGGCTCCGGCGAGGGCGCGATGAGCACCTCGATGTCCGGCATTTCATCGATGCGCAGCGAACGATAGGAATCGAAATTCTTCTCCACCGCGCCGCCGTTTTCGAGCCGCACCTGCGCGTAGAGGATATGGCCGAGGCCATAGCCGATGCCGCCTTCCATCTGGGCGCGGATGATGTCGGGATTGACGGCGACGCCGCAATCCACCGCGCACCAGACCTTGTGCACGCGCGGCTCGCCATCCTCGCGCAGCGACACTTCGGCGATTTGCGCGACACAAGTGTTGAAGCTTTTGGCGAGGGCGACCCCGCGGGCGCGGCCCTGTTGCGGCGGGGCCGGCCAATTCGCCATCTTCGCAACGGCGCGCAGCACGCCGGCTTCGCGCGGGGCCTTGCCCATCATGGCGAGCCGGCCTTCGACCGGGTCCTTGCCCATTCTCGCCAGCAGCTCGTCCATGAATGTCTCGACGACGAAAGCCGTGTGTGTGCTGCCGACAGATCGCCAGAACAGCACGCGCGGTCCGCCGTCGACGATATGCGCGTCGCAGCGGAAATTGGGGATGTCGTAGGGCAGTTCCTTCGCGCCTTCGACCATCGTCATGTCGACGCCGTTCTTCAGCATCATCGGCTCCATCGCCGTGCCCTTGCCGATGGACGGGCTGGCGACGGTATCGCTCCAGCCGACGATCTTCTCGCCGTCGATGGCGGCGCGCAGGCGGTGCACGGTGATCGGCCGATAGAAGCCACCGCCGATGTCGTCCTCGCGCGTCCACACGAGCTTGACCCAGCGTCCCGGCCCGATGGCTTTCGTGGCCTCGCAGAGTTCGCCGAGATGATCGCCGCCGAGATCGCCGCGCCGCCCGAAACTGCCCCCGGCCAGCAAGGTTTCGATCGTCACCTTGTCCGGTGTGATCCCGAAGATTTTCGCGATCTGCATCTGGTCCAGAGTCTGGATCTGCGATCCGAACCGCGCCGACACCTTGTCGCCATCGAAGCGCATGACGCCGTCACGCGGCTCCATCGGCGCATGGGCGAGATAGGGGAACCGGTAATCCGCTTCGATGACCTCGGCGCCGCCCTTCAGCGCCGCGTCGACATCGCCATGCGCGCTGGCGACGACGCCCGGAGTCGCGACCTTCGCCGCCAGCGCCTCGAAGATTTCGACGCTCCCGCGCTTTTCGGCCCTGCTCTCGTCCCAGGCCACTTTCAAGGCGGCGCGGCCTTTCAGCGCGGCCCACATGCCGGTGGCGTAGACAGCGACGCCGGTCGACAAAGGCTTCACGTCGACGACGCCGGGAATGGCGCGCGCCGCCCTGTCGTCGATGGTTTTCGGCGTCGCGCCAAACCTGTGCGGATGCGCGACGACGACCGTGAGCATGTCGGGCTCGTAGACATCGAAGGTGAACAGGGCCTTGCCGGTGGTCTTGTCGGCCGTGTCGAGCCTGAGCGCCGCCTTGTCGTGGCCGATGAGCGCGAAGGTCTTCGGATCCTTCAGTTTCGGATCGGCGGGAGCCGGCAGCGTCGCTGCCTTTTCGGCGAAGTCGCCGATCGGCGCGCTTTTGTCCCGATATCGCAGCACGCCTTTCACCAGCGAGATCTCGTCGGCCGGCGCGCGCCACTCTGCCGCCGCCGCGGCGATCAGCATTTCCCGCGCTGCGGCGCCGACGCGGCGCATCTGCATGTAGGAATTGGCGATGGCGCTGGAGCCGCCGGTGCCCTGCATCGGGCCGAAGCTGAAATTGTTGTAGAGCTTCGCATCCGCTGGCGCATGCTCGGCGCGCATTTGCGCCCAGTCGGCGCCGAGTTCTTCTGCGACCAGGGTGGTGAGGCCGGTCATCGGCCCCTGGCCGAATTCGAGATGCTTGACGATGACGGTGACGACATTGTCCGGTGAAATGCGCAGGAAGGCGTTGGGGAGCACGGGCGCTTTGGCCGGCGTCCCCGCTGCGAGCGAAGCGCGGGGCGCAAGATATGCGCCGATGACGAGACCGGCGGCGCCCTGGAGCGCCTCGCGACGGGACAGCGCAGACGGCATTGCTCAGGCTCCCAGACGCTTTGCTGCATCGTGAATGGCGGCGCGGATGCGATGATAAGTGGCGCAGCGGCAGATGTTGCCGGTCATCGCGAGGTCTATGTCCGTGTCTGTCGGCGTCTTGTTGTCGCGCAGCAGCGCGATGGCGCTCATGATCTGGCCGGACTGGCAGTAGCCGCATTGCGGCGTGTCCTGCGCGATCCAGGCGGCGCGCACTGCTTCCGCCTCCGGGCCGGCGACGGCCTCGATGGTGACGATGTCGCGATCGACGGCCACGGAAATGGGCAGGGAGCAGGCTCTGGTCGGCACACCGTCGACATGCACCGTGCAGGCGCCGCATTGGGCGATGCCGCAACCGTATTTTGTTCCGGTCAGACGCAGATCGTCGCGCAGCACCCACAGCAGCGGCGTGTTGTCGTCGGCGATCTCGACGTCGCGTGTTTCTCCATTCACCCGGAGCTTGCGAAGCATTTCAGGATCCCGTCGCGGCGGCGGAAAGAGCAGACACTGATGGTCAGGATAGGTCGCTTCGACGCAAGGTCAAATCGCACGGACCATCTCATGGCGGCAAACCGGACTACTTTCGCTGCGCGTCCGCTCGCGCCGTGATCGCCCGCGCCGTCGCCGCCGCCATGTCCTGCTGGCCTTTGGCCGACAGGTGGCAGTCGTCGTAGCGGTCGGCAATGTGATCGAAGGCGTCGCTGTCGGCGCCGGGGAAAATTCCCCTTTCCGGATCAGGCGCCGCCCGCAACGCCTGCGCGATCGGATTGTCCGCGGTCCAGTCGGGGCGCATCGGCGGGCAATAGGTGGTGACGGAAACGAACACCGGCGCGTCCACCCTCTGCGCCCGCAGGCGATCGACGATGCCTTGCAGCGCCGCGGCGTAATCGGTCGTGGTGACGCGGTCGAGAAAATCGTTTTCGCCCTGCGTCCACAGCACATGCGTGATGCGCCAGCGCGCCTGCACGGCGGCGACCGTCTCGCCCAGCATGGCGCCGAGGTCGGCAGCGTCGGCGAAACGGCGGATCGGCTGGCCGCCGACCGCGGCCGGGGCGATCACCACCGCATCCCACTGGCCCGAGCGCACCAGCGCATCGCCGAGCAGTGTCAGCCATTCTCCGGCCGTGGCGGTGGCGCCGAGCAGAGGCGAGGCCGCCGCCATGCACTGTCCCGCGTAAAAGCCGAAGACGCGGCCGGGGAAGTCGGTGGTCACGCGCTGTTCGGCGTGATTGCCGATGTTCGACTGGCCGGCGGCGAGTATCACCGCGACGCGCGGTCCGGGCGCAGGGCAGGGCGTTGCCGTCTTGTCGCGCCAGGAGGCGAGCCGCCCGTATGGGTCGGTATGCGTCGGTCCGCCGACATCGTCGGCCGCAGGGAACAATTTTGGCGCCAGCGCGCCGATCAGTCCGGCGAGCGCGAGCGCCGTGACGACGAGCAGCGTCCGTCCCGGCCGGCCCATCGTCTCACTCCGCCAGCAGGCCGGAGACGAAGGCCTCAATTTCCTTCTCGCGGCGCGGACGGCGCAGCCGCTCCGACCGCAGGATGGACAGGATGTCGTCGAACGCCTTCTGCAGATCGTCGTTCACCAGCACATAGTCGTACATGCGCCAGCGGGCGATTTCCTTTTTGGCGTTCTCCAGCCGGCGCTCGATCACCTCGCGCGAATCCTCGGCGCGGCGCTCGAGCCTTGCGCGCAGCTCCTTCATCGACGGCGGCAGGATGAACACGGTCACCGTGTCGGCGGTCATTTTCTCGCGCACCTGCTGGGCGCCCTGATAATCGATGTCGAACAGTGAATCCCGGCCCTGCGCCAGAATCTCCTCCACCGGGGCGCGCGGCGTGCCGTAGAAATTGCCGTGCACCTCCGCCCATTCCAGCAGCTCGCCGCCATCGCGCATGGCTTCGAACTGCTTTTGCGCGATGAAGCGGTAATGAATGCCGTCGACTTCGCTGGAGCGGCGCTGCCGCGTCGTGACGGAAATCGACAGGGTGAGGTCAAGCGCCCGGTCCTGCAGCAGCATGCGGGTGAGCGTTGTCTTGCCCGCGCCGGAGGGCGACGAGAGGATCAGGACGATGCCGCGGCGGGCGGGACTTGCTGGAATGGCCATGAAGGTGTCGCGGGGTGAAAGGGTGTCGGCGGACCGGTCTTAAATCATCGCTCGCCGGGCGCCTATCGCGGAAAGCGTCATTCGACGTTCTGCGCCTGCTCGCGCCATTGCTCGACCTCGATCTTGAGATCGAGACCGATGCCGGTCAGGGCGGGGTCGTTGGATTTGGCGCAGAGCGTGTTGGTTTCGCGCGAGAGCTCCTGCGCGAGGAAATCCAGCCGCCGGCCGATCGGGCCGCCGCCGGCCAGCAGCTTGCGGCCGCTGTCGACATGGGCGATCAGCCGGTCCAGCTCCTCGCGGATGTCGGTCTTCACCGCCAGCAGCACGGCTTCCTGATGCAGACGTTGGGCGTCGAAGGGCGCGGCGGTGTCCATCAGCGCCGCGACCTGCGCCGCCAGCCGCGCTTTCACCGCCTCCGGCTTGCGCGCCGGGAGATCGTCGGCCTGACGCGCCAGGGCGCCGATGCGTTCCAGCCGTTCGCCGAGCACGCGGGCGAGGACGGCGCCTTCGGCCCGGCGGGCAGCGACCAGCGCCGCCAAAGCCTCGTCCAGCGTCGCCAGCACGGCGGCGTCCAGCGCCGCCTTCTGGTCTTCGTCCTCTTCTGGTTCGACGACTTCGACGATCCCGCGCACGGCGAGCAGGCCGTCGAGCGACGCCGGGCGCAGGCTGGCGTGCAGCGGCACGTCGTCGAGCGCCGCCAGCAGGCGATCCAGCGCCGGCCGGTTGACGCGGGCGGCGCCGATGTCGTCCTCGCGGCGCGCGCTCAGATTGACGAAGACGGCGCCGCGCGACAGGGCGCGGCCGATGGCGGTGCGCGCAGCGACTTCCACGGCGTCGAAGCCGGGCGGCGTGCGCAGCCGCAGATCGAGGCCTTTCGAGTTGACGCTCTTGAGTTCGAAGGCGAAACGCCACGGGCCGAAACTGCCCTGGGCGCGGGCGAAGCCCGTCATGCTGGCGACCGGAGATGTCATGATGGCGCTCGCTCGAACGGAGGCGGAAAGGTGGGTCAGCGGAAGCTGGCGCCGGCCGGCACGACCTTGGCGGTTGTCAGATCCCAGGATTTGTCGCGCAGCGGATCGAGCGCCGTGCCTTCCGAGGCGTCGAAAGCGCGCGGGCGCGGACGCGCGGCGGGTTCCGTCGCTGCGGCGACCTGCGCCGTCGCCCCGGCCGGCGTCGCATCGGGCGCACGTGCGCCGATCACCTCGCCGGGAACGCGATCGGCTCCGGGGTCGAGACCCAGACGCACGGCGCGCGCCTTCTGCTCGGCCCGTAGTTTTGCCGAGACCGGATAGCTGCCGACGCTGGAAACATCGTCGACGGCGATGGCGCGGCCGTCGGCTCCTTCGGGCGCCATGGCCGTTTCGTTCTGCGCCGCCGCAGGATCTTCGGCCGCAGCGACGGGATCGGACAGCGCGTAGAGCGCCCCATCGGCGGCGGCCGGGTCCGGCAGACGCGAGCTTTCTTCGGAGAAGAAGGGCCGGGCCGGGCGCAGTGCGGCATAGGCCTTGTGCGCAGCCCGCGCGGCGTCTTCATAGCCGCCGAGCGTGAAGGCGGCTTCATACGGCGGCACGCGGCCGAGCCGATGCGTCGGGCCGGCGTCCGCCGCCATGGCGGCGCCCACAGGGTAGTCCGCGGCGGTGGCGTCGGCGAGGCGGCCGAAGCCGGCGTCGGTGCGCTTGTCGCGCGCCGGGGTCGGCGCCGGCGCGGCGCCGGGCGCCGGACGATCCAGATCCTTCTGGTCCTTCTGGTCGCGTTCGATCTGCCGCCAGCGCTGCACATTGCGCGAATGCTGATCGAGCGAATCGGCGAACACATGCCCGCCTGTGCCGTCGGCGACGAAGAAAAGATCGTTGGTGTGGGCAGGATTGGCGGTCGCCTCCAGCGCAGCGCGGCCGGGATTGGCGATCGGGCCTTTGGGCAGACCGTCGATGGCGTAGGTGTTGTATTCGGTCCATTTGTCGATTTCGGACCGCAGGATGCCGCGTCCCAGCGAGCCCTTGCCGCCGACAAGGCCATAGACGATGGTCGGGTCCGACTGCAGCCGCATGCCCTTGCGCAGACGGTTGACGAATACCGCCGCAACGCGCGGCCGCTCCTCGGTCTTGCCGGTTTCCTTCTCGACGATCGAGGCGAGGGTGACGAGTTCGAAGGGCGTGCGCAGCGGCAGGTCGTGGGCGCGTTTCGCCCAGATCTGCTCGACCAGCTTGCGCTGATCGTCCTGCATCTTGGAGATCAGCTTGGAGCGCGGAAAGCCGCGGGCGACCTTGTAGGTTTCCGGCAGCAGCACGCCTTCCTTCGGCGCGTCGGTCAAGTCGCCGACGAGAATGTCGTTCTCGCGCAGGCGCTGGACGATCTGCTCGCTGGTGAGCCCTTCCGGGATGGTCACGGCGTGCAGCACCTGACGCCCGGCGATCATCTCGTCGATCGCCTCACGGGCGCTGACATGCGGTTTGAAGGCGTATTCGCCGGGCCGAACCTTTTCGCGGGAGCGTTCTATCAGCAACACGAGGTTGATCAGCGCCGGACTCTCGATGACGCCCTTGCTTTCCAGCATGGACAGCATTTCCAGCAGATCGGTGCGCGGTGGGAAATAGACCGTGACGTCGGAAGCGAGCGGCCCCGGAGCGGCCATCTTGCGCTGCACGGCGATGAAACCGAACACGCCGCCGAACAGCAGCAGCATCAGGAAGCTGAGCACGCCGCTGGCCGCCGACAGGGCGCCGTCGCGACGCTTCTTCTTGCGCGGGGGCGGCGGCGGCGCGGCGTCCTGCGACTGCAGCGTCGGACCTTGCGCCTTGCCCTTGCGGCCAGCCGTCGCACCGCGGTCTTCCGCCTGTTGCGGCGCACCGGCGCCCGCGGCGTCACCGGTCTTTTCCGGCTCTTGCGTCTGCTCGTCGCTCATCGCTCGCCGCGCTTTCTCCAAACGGCCCGAAGGCCTCCACAGGGCAAAAGGCCGGCGCTGGCGGAATATTCGCCGCCGGCAGGCCGACCCGCGCCAGAAATTCCGCAAGGCTGCCGAAGCGGCCTCAGCTGGCGCGACGGAACAGCAAGGATGCGTTGGTGCCGCCGAAGCCGAAGGAATTGGACAGGGCCACGTCGATCGACCGCTTGCGCGCCGTGTGCGGCACGAGATCGATGTCGGTGTCGACGGACGGGTTGTCGAGATTGCGGGTGGGCGGCGCCACCTGATCGCGCATCGCCAGAATTGTGTAGATCGCCTCCACCGCGCCGGCGGCGCCGAGCAGATGGCCGATCGCCGATTTGGTCGAAGACATGGACAGTTTCGGCGTTCCGTCGCCCACCAGGCGGCGCACCGCGGCGAGTTCGATCTCGTCGCCGAGCGGCGTCGAGGTGCCATGGGCGTTGACGTAATCGACGGCATCGACAGAAAGGCCGGCGCGCTTGAGCGCCGTCGCCATGCAGCGATAGGCGCCGTCGCCGTCGGGCGTCGGGGCGGTGATGTGATAGGCGTCGCCCGACATGCCGTAGCCGATCAGTTCGGCGTAGATCTTCGCGCCGCGCGCCTTGGCGTGCTCGTAGCTCTCGACCACCACGCAGCCGGCGCCCTCGCCCATGACGAAGCCGTCGCGGTCCTTGTCATAGGGGCGCGACCCCGCCTCGGGCCGGTCGTTGAAGCCCGTGGACAGCGCGCGGCAGGCGGCGAAGCCGGCGACGCCGATGCGGTTGACGGGCGATTCCGCGCCGCCGGCCACCATCACTTCGGCTTCGCCCAGCGCGATGAGCCGCGCCGCATCGCCGATGGCGTGCGAGCCGGTGGAGCAGGCGGTGACGACCGCGTGATTCGGCCCCTTGAGGCCGTGCATGATCGACACATAGCCGGAGGCGAGATTGATGATGCGGCCGGAGATGAAGAAGGGCGACACGCGGCGCGGCCCCTTCTCTTTCAGGATCAGCGAGGTCTCGTAAATGCCGCCGAGGCCGCCGATGCCCGAGCCGATCAGCACGCCGGTGCTTTCCTGCTTCTCGCGGGTGTCGGCCTTCCAGCCGGCGTCGGCGAGGGCCTGCGTCGCGGCGCAGACTCCGTAAATGATGAAATCGTCGACCTTGCGCTGTTCCTTGGGATCGAACCAGTCGTCGGGCGCGAAGGCGCCGTCGCCGCTGCGCGGCACGATGGCGGCGATCTGACACGCGAGATCGGAAGCGTCGAACGTGTCGATGCGGCGGAATCCATGGTCGCCGGCAATCAGACGGCGCCAGTTGACGTCGACGCCGCAGCCGAGAGGAGACACGATACCAAGCCCGGTGACCACCACCCTGCGCATGAGCACACTCGAAATTTCAGGAATCCGGATACGACGCGCGGCGCCGCTGCGCGCCGCGCGTTGGAGCGAAGATGAGGCGCCTCAGGCGGCCTTGGTCTTCTCTTCCAGGAACTTCACGGCGTCGCCGACGGTCAGGATGCTCTCGGCGGCGTCGTCCGGAATCTCGATCCCGAATTCTTCCTCGAAGGCCATGACCAGCTCGACGATGTCGAGCGAGTCGGCGCCCAGATCGTCGATGAAATTGGCCTTGTCCACAACCTTGTCGGCTTCGACGCCAAGATGCTCGATCACGATCTTCTTCACGCGGTCGGCGACATCGCTCATTTGATTCTATCCTCGTCCAGATTGAAGCGCACCCGTTCGGCGCGCCGGTTGTTCAGCAACTTACGACGCCCGATATCGGCGCGCTTTCGATCACTGCATGACATGAACTGTCTGCCGCCCATCACCGTGAAAGGCGGCGACAGGGGCGACGCTAAGGCGGGCCGGCCGCTTCGCGGCCCCTTTGGCGCAGGGCTAGGTAGCATACTTAATCGGCCGTGGCGAGAGGGCGGAAAGCCGCGCTTGCGATCTCCGGCTCCCCCGGTTTTCCTCCCGAAATCCGATTTCAGATCATCGCCATGCCGCCATTCACATGCAAGGTCTGGCCGGTGACGTAAGAGGCTTCGTCGCTGGCGAGATAGACTACCGCGGCGGCGCAGTCGGCGCCCGTTCCGAGCCGGCCGGCCGGGACGAACTGCAGGATCGACTTCTTCTGATCGTCGGTCAGCACGTCGGTCATCGGGCTTTCGATGAAGCCGGGCGCCACGCAGTTCACGGTGATGCCGCGCTGGGCGATTTCGGCGGCGAGCGACTTGCTCATGCCGATAATGCCGGCCTTGGAGGCGGCGTAATTGCCCTGGCCCGGATTGCCGGTGACGCCCACGACCGAGGTGATGTTGATGATGCGACCCTGGCGCTTCTTCATCATCCCGCGCAGCGACGCGCGGCACAGCCGGAACGCCGAGGTGAGGTTGACGTTGAGCACCGCCTCCCAGTCCTCATCGCGCAGCCGCATGAACAGCATGTCCCGGGTGATGCCGGCGTTGTTGACGAGGATGTCGAGACCGCCCATCGCCGCCTCGGCGGAGGGGATGAGCTTTTCCGTCTGTTCCTTGTCGGAGAGATCACAGGGCAGGACATGCGTGCGCTCGCCGAGTTCGGCCGCCAGCGTTTCCAGCGCCTCGCGGCGGGTGCCGGACAGGGTGACGGTCGCCCCCGCCTTGTGCAGGCCGCGGGCGATGTCCCGGCCGATGCCGCCGCTGGCGCCGGTCACCAGAGCCTTCTTGCCGGTCAGATCGAACATGCCTTCCTCCGTCGCCGCTTGCGCGCTTTTCCGTGTTTTCCGGTTCTTTAGATCAAGTTCCCGGAAAGTCGAAAGGCTTTTTCACGCGCCGCCGCGTCCGGTGGTCGATCCCGGCGCAGCCGAGGAACCGGCAAGATCGAGCGGCGGCAAATTTGGGCCGATTGCTCACTCTACGTATAGATACGTAGTTGCCCCGCAAGAAGCATGTGCGCATCAGGAAATTATTGCAAAAACAAGGCCGGCATTCGCGCGTCTTCTAAAATCTGACGCCATTTTCTTGCCAATATACGAGGATATTGAAGATGCGAAACTGGCATAATTGTGTGCTCAAGCAAAATAGAGGCTTGAATTGACTGTTGCCATTATGCAACATGTGAGGCCTAAATGCAGATACACTATCTTCGATGGTTAAGCGCCAACCTATATTGCACGAGTCTGCAGCCCGAGAGAGCCGGCAGACTCGAGTCGGTTTGAATGCCCGGTTCGGGGCGGAGCGCCGGCGCTCTTCGGGTCAACACTTGTCGAAAAGGAAGAGATGCGATGAAGAAACTGGCATTTGCCCTGGTTCTGGCGGCGGGCGTCGTCGCCGGCGCGGCGCAGGCGGCGGACCTGCCCTCGAGGAAGGAGCCGATCGCGGCGCTCCCGCCGCCCCCGGTCTTCACGTGGACCGGCCTTTACGCCGGTCTCAACATCGGCGCCGGCTGGACCGAGCGCCGCGACAACGGCTGGAACGGCGGCTACTCCTGGCGCAACGGCTCCGACAATATCGGCGTCGTCGGCGGCGGCCAGATCGGCCTGAACTACCAACTCACGCCGCTGTTCGTGCTCGGCGTCGAAACCGACTTCCAGGGCACGAGCCTTGGCGCGTCCAACGACAACAACTGGGGCGGCGTCTCCGGCGGCGGCTGGAACGCCGGCCCGCGCATCCAGTGGTTCGGCACAGTGCGCGGCCGCGGCGGCCTGACACTGGCGGATCAACGCCTGCTGGTTTACGCGACCGGCGGCTTCGCCTATGGCGACGTGCGCAGCGGCTTCGGCAACTGGAACGGCTGGAGCAACTGGAACAATCAGGTTTCGACCGGCTGGACGGTCGGCGGCGGCGCCGAATACGCCTTCGGCGGCGCCTGGTCGAACTGGTCGGGCAAGGTCGAGTATCTCTACACCGAGCTCTCCCGCGACTGGAGCAACAACAACAACTGGGGCTGGAACACCGGCGCCGGCGGCCGCGCCCGATTCCATACGGTGCGCGCCGGCCTCAACTACCGCCTGAACTTCGGCGCGGCCTCCTCGGTTCTGGCGCGCTACTGACCGGAAAAGCCCGGTGCGTCGCGCCGGGCTTTTTTCGAGCATCGGACATTCCAGGGGCCGGAGACCGGCGCGCCTTTGTCACAGCGTCGGGGGCCAGGGGTTATCGGTATCGCCCGTGGCGGTCCGCACCTCGGCCCCAGCTGCGCGGCGCGGAAAACCGCCGGCGTTCAGTTGCGCGAGCGAGAACATGTAGCCGCTCGAAAAACCGCTGGCGCTCCAGACCAGCGGATCGGCGGCGAGAAATGGCCGCCAGAATTCGGTCACCGCCGCGGCGCCCGCGACGCTGTCGCGGCGAAAGCGCCGCTCGCCCTTCTGTTGCGGATCGACATTGGGGTTCTGGAAAGTCTTGGTGAAACCGAAGGCCGAGGCGACGGTAAAGCGCACCTCGACGCCGTTCGCCTCCAGCGCGCGCAGGCCGGCGATCCAGTTGGAGGCGCCGAGTTGCCGGCGCAGCGCATGCAGCGCCACCGCCGGATCGCAGGCATAGGTGAAGGCGGCCGGACCGAGCCGCACGAACAGCCGGTCATATTGCGAGAAGACCACCATGACCCGCTGCAGCCGCTGTCCCGGCGCCTGCCCCAGCCGCTCGATCAGCCGCGCCATGCCGGCCGGCCAGCCGCTTTCGGCGGCGCGCAGCAGCGGCGGCACGAGGACGATGGCCCGCGCCTCGCCGAGACGTGCAGCGAATTTGTCGCGCGCCTCGCGCATTGCGCCGGGCGGGACGGCGGTTTCCGGCAAGGCGATGTCGCCGCTGGCGTCGACGACGCGCAGCAGCGCCGATGGCGCTGGCGCGCCCGAAACCGCGGCGCCGGAAAGCGTGAGGCGGAAATGATGTTCGACCGGCGCCAACTGCTCCCCGGGCTCGTCGGTCTCGGCGAACTGGCGGCGCAGCCGTTCATAATCCTCTGCCGTATCGTCGAGCAGGCCGAGGCGCGCCGCGACCGCGGCGATCTGGTCGAAGTCGCCGCGGCCGATCGGCGTCAGCGCCGGCGCCAGTTCCGCCGGATAGCCATGCGCGCCCTGGACGATGGCGTCGGTCGCCGCAGCGAGCAGCGCCGATTTGCCGCTCTTTTTCGGGCCGACGAGACAGATGGTGCTTTTTTCGGCCATGGCGGCGCGCGGGTTCAGCCGCGCCCTCCTTTCACGCCGCGGGCGAACACGCCCCGCACCCGGTCGAGCAGCCCGACCTTGCGCGCCGGCGGTGGCTCGGCAGCGGCGATTTCGGCGTTGCGGCGCCAGGCGCCGGCCTCCTCGACCACGACGGCGAGGCGCGCGGCGTCCTCCAGCGTGATCCATCCGCCGCGGCGGCGGCCGGCGAGATAGTCACGCAGCGCCCGGCCGTCGGGCAGGCCGCGCGCGTCGCAGGCGGTGGCGGCGCGTTCCACCGCCTCCTCGTCGAGCAACGTTTCAGCGGCATGGAAGGCGGCCTGCGAGATGTCGTCAGCGCTGGTGAGCGCGATGCCGGCGGCGGTCAGGCGGCGGGCGTTGGAGGCCTGTGTCAGCAGCCGCCAGATGTGGATCTGGGTGGCGAGATCGATGTCGTCGGCGACGAGATTGGACGCCTGCGCCGCGCCGGCCACGCGATGCACCAGCGACTGCGACGCGCCGGCGCAGGCGGCGACGCTTTTCTCGTCGCCGTCGCGGGCGAAATCGCCGCCGCGCATCAGCGCCTCCAGCAGCGGCGGATCGGCGAGATAGGCGTCCCAGCCGCCGAGGCGCGACAGCTGCGCCCGCGCCTCGATCGACGCATTTGCCGCCAGCGCCGTGAAATTGGCCATGGCCAGCGGCTCGAACATGTCCCAAAGTTTGCGGGCGTGGAAACGTCCGAAATACCCCGCCGCCGACAGCAAGGCGTTGAACTGGGCGACGAGCCGCTCGCGCCGCTCGAGGCTTTCCGACGCCGAGTCCGCCGATGGCGCGAAGAGCGTCGCGGCGCGTTCCTCCCGCGCCGAGGCGCGCAGGATTTCGTCGAGCAGCGGGTCATTGTCGTCGATGCGGCGCGGGACGAGGCCGTCGGCCTCGACACGGAACAGCCGTGCGCTGGCCGCGCCGCCGGGATCGACAGGTGAAACCCCGAAATCACCGGCCGTGGCGGCGGCGCTGACGAGGCCTACGTCATCGCCGAGCGCCGCGCCGAAATATTCGAGATCGAGCGTCAGCCCGGACTGCGGGCCGGCGTTGTCGACGTGGCGGCGCAGCGACAGGCCGTCGAAGTCGCCGGAGCGCGGATGGGCGAGCAGGGCGGCGAGATTGTGCACCACGATTGCGCTCTCCGCCTCCACCGCCTCAGGTCGCTCGCCCGGGCGCCCGACCGCCTCACGAATATCTTCGAAAGTGAGCGGATCGGCGGTGGCGCCGCCGAAAAACCGCTGCTCGCGCGTCCATTGCCGCAACCGTCGGCGCTGGTTCAGCACGATGGCGGCGCCGACGCGCGACAGCATGGGCTCGTTCTGCGCCGGGATGCGCAGCCGTAGCGTTGCGCAGGGCGCGCCGGATTCGCGCAGCCAGCGCTCCATCATGGCGAAGGGCGCACGCAGCGCGGCCGGCGCCGGATCGGCGGCGGAGTCCGTCGTCTCGATGACGATACGGCTCTGGCCGCCGGGGAACACCTGCCGGGCCGGCCACAGATGCACGAGGGTCGGCGCGCCGCCCAGTCGCTCGATCTGCCGGCGCTGTGCGAGTCCCCAGACCAGCCGGTCGCCGCTGCGCGCAATCAGGTCGCGCACGGCGCGCTCGACATCGCCGCGGGCCGGCAGGGCGGCGATCTCGCAGGCCATCGGCGCCCCGTCCGCGCCCGGCGACTCGATCGACAGCAGGCGGATTTCGCCGATATGGGACGTTTGCGGCCCGGTGAGCGCGAAGGCGAGCTGGGCGCCGTCGGCCGCCCGCAGCAGGACATGGGCATGGTCGCGCGGCAGCAGCAACACGCAATGGCCGCCGCGCCAGCGCCGGGCGTCGACGATGTCGACCAGCGATGGCTGGTCGAGAAAGCCGGCGTCGCGCGCAGAGACGACGACGATCTCGCCGGCCGGTCCGCCGGGTCGGCTGCGGCTCCCGGAAAAGAAGCCGAGAACGAAAGCGCGCTTTCCGTCCCAGAAGGCGTCAATCTGCTCTCGCCACATCCGGACCCCTCGAAACAACGCGCGGCGCCACGATACAGCCTAATTCTGGAGCGCGCAAAACGGGCGCGTCAGCGCCTCACAGCCGCCCGCCGCAGCCGATCGCGGATCGCTTCGCCGAGGCCTTCGACCGGTATGGGCGCCACCGCCGCCCGTTGCACGCCGCGGGCGTCGATCTCGCGCAGAAACGCGAAGAGATTGGCGGCGGCTTCCACGAGATCGCCCGAGGGCGAGAGATCCAGCGCCGCGCCCGGCAGCCGGCCGCCGAAATCGAGGCCGAACTCGTCCGCCGCGAGCGACGTGGCGTCGAGGCGCAGCCGGGCGTTCGGCGCATAATGCGCCGCCGTCATGCCGGGCGCCACCACGTCGCCAAACGCCGCGGCGAGCGGGGACCCCAGAACCCGTTCGATGTCGTCGCGCGCCAAAGCGCCGGGGCGCAGCAGGGCCGGGCGCTCGCCCAGAAAGGACACGATGGTCGACTCCAGCCCCGCGGCGCAGCGCCCGCCGTCGACCACGAGATCGACGCGGCCCTCGAGGTCCGCGACCACATGCGCCGCCGTGACGGGGCTGACATGGCCCGAGCGATTGGCCGAGGGCGCGGCGATCGGCCGGCCGGCGGCGGCGATGAGCGCCAGCGCGACCGGATGCGCGGGAACCCGCAGCGCCACGCTGGCGAGCCCGGCGCGGGCGAGGTCGCACACGCCGCCGCCGGGCGCGGCGGGCGCCACCAGCGTCAGCGGGCCGGGCCAGAAGGCTTCGGCAAGGCGCAACGCCGCCGGCGGCAGCCGCGCCTCGCGGCAGGCGGCGTCGATGTCGGCGACATGGGCGATGAGCGGATTGAAGGCGGGGCGGCCCTTGGCGGCGTAGATTTTCGCGACGGCGCGCGGATCGCCGGCGTCTGCGCCGAGGCCGTAGACGGTTTCGGTCGGAAACGCCACGAGATCGGCGCAGGCGATCCGCGCCGCGGCCGCGGCGATCGCCTCCGGCCCGGCGGGCAGGACGCGCGTCACGAAGGCAGCGCGCCGTAGGGCGGCGCCGGGATCGCCATATGCGCGGCCTTCAGCGCATTCGACCAGCGCTCGCGCAGATCGCGGAAATAGCTGTCCGACGCATCGATCCGCTGCGAGGCCTCTGTCTCCAGCGCATCCCGCCGCAGCAAAGCGATGTCGATCGGCAGGCCGACGGAGAGATTGGAGCGGATGGTCGAATCCATGGAGATCAGACCGATCTTGAGCGCGTCGGGCAACGCCGTGTCGAAATTCACCGCGCGGTCGAGGATCGGCTTGCCGTATTTGTGCTCGCCGATCTGCAGGTAGGGCGTGTCCGGCGTGCACTCGATGCTGTTGCCGGCGGTGTAGATCATGAACAGCCGCAGGCGATCCTTGCCGATCTGCCCGCCGAACAGCATCGTCACGTCGAAGGAGACGCCGGCGGCCGTTTCGACCGCATCGTCGGCGAGCGCCCGCGCCCGCCGCACCGCGCGGCCGATCAGATGCGCCGCCGCCAGCATGGTGGGCGCCTCCATCAGCCGCTCGATTTCGCCGGTTTCCGGGTTTTCCAGCCCGTCGGTGATGAAATCGACGACGCCCTGCGATACAGACAGGCTGCCGGCGGTCGCCAGCATCATCACCCGCTCGCCCGGCTTCTGGAACAGATGCAGCTTGCGGAAGGTGGAGATATTGTCGAGGCCGGCGTTGGTGCGCGTGTCGGCGATCATGACCAGCCCGTCCCGCACCAGAATGCCGCAGCAGTAGGTCATGTCGAGGTTCCCGTGGCCAAAATTGCGCCGCCCCTCGTTTACAGGCAAGCAGGCGGGCGCCACAAGCCGAAGAAATCATCGCGGGAGGGCGGAAGATGCGCATCGACGGACGTGACTGGCGAACCATCTGGACGGACGGCGAGGGGCGCGTCCATGTCATCGACCAGACCCGGCTCCCGCATATGTTCGAGACTCTCGCGCTCGCCGGCCTCGCCGACGCCGCTGACGCCATCTCGCACATGGCAGTGCGCGGCGCGCCGCTGATCGGCGTCACCGGCGCCTATGGGCTCGCGCTGGCCATGGGTGAAGACGCGGGCGACGTCGGGCTCGCGAAAGCCTGTGAGACTCTGTTGGCGACGCGGCCGACCGCGGTCAATCTGCGCTGGGCGCTGGACCGCATGCGCGCCGTCCTTGCCCCGGCGGCGCCCTCGGCGCGGCGGGATATCGCCTATGTCGAAGCGGCGCGCATCGCCGAAGAGGACGTCGCGGCCTGCCGCGCCATCGGCGTGGCGGGCGCGGCGTTGATCCGCGCGGCGGCGGAGCGGAATCCGGGGCGGCGCGTGAACATCCTCACTCATTGCAACGCCGGCTGGCTCTGCGCCGTCGACTGGGGCACGGCGCTGGCCCCGATCTATGCCGCGGCGCGCGGCGGCGTCGATCTGCATGTGTGGGTCGACGAGACCCGGCCGCGCAATCAGGGTGCCAGCCTCACCGCCTTCGAGCTGTTGTCCGAAGGATTGCCGCATACGGTCATCGCCGACAACGCCGGCGGTCATCTGATGCAGCATGGACTCGTCGATCTGTGCATCGTCGGCAGCGACCGCACCACGCGAACGGGCGACGTCTGCAACAAGATCGGCACTTATCTCAAGGCGCTGGCGGCCTTCGACAATGATGTGCCCTTCCATGTGGCGCTGCCGTCCTCGACCATCGACTGGCGGCTCACCGACGGCGTGGCGCAAATCCCCATTGAGGAACGCGATCCGCGCGAAGTCACGCATATGAAAGGGAAGCTCGGGGGCGGTCTGGCCGAGGTGCAGATCACGCCGGACGGCTCCCCCGCCCGCAACTGGGGCTTCGACGTGACCCCGGCGCGCCTGGTGACGGGGCTGATCACCGAGCGGGGGTTGTGCGCCGCGCGGGAGGAGGAGATTGCGGCGATGTTCGGGGATGTGGCGCGGGGCGCGTAGACCCGCCCGCGTCGCCAAACCGGACGCATCGTGAATAATCGAAGGGCAGAACCTGCCCCTGAAAAACACCCCCATCCTGGATCAGGGTCCGGCCCATTGTTGAGGCGCCTGGGAATGATGGTCCAGCGCAGAGGAGGCTTTCGGGGGAGTGCAAGGCATTGGAGAGCGGAGGAGCACGCTCTCAGCTGTCTGGTTTTTGGCGGTGACGACGGACCCGCCCGGTTGCCGGCTTCCGGACGCCGCTTTTCATACAGCGATTGTAGAGCGTCATGAAATCTTCGCCTGTCACGGGATCGGGAAGCTGGCGGGACCTGACCTGCGACAGGCATTTATTGACCATCTCCTGTGTCTCCGGATCTGGCTGTGTCCTGCGCTGATCTTGCGCGATCGCGGTAGTCGTCCCGCAAACCGTCAGAAGCATGGCCATGGCGACGATTTTCATCCGTCTCTCCTGCGAAGCAACGCAATGATCGTGTCACGATGCGGCTGCGCCGTGATCACTTCATGTGCCGCCAGGTCGTCGATCGCCAGCGTTGTGCGGCGACCGCGATCTCTCGGTGCATGACCCCACCTGTCATTACCTATTTTATCACCGCTGGCTTCCAGTCGTGCGCCAGCTTTTCCGCTTCCGCTGTCTGGGTGGGCTTCAGAAGTTTTGCGAGCTTGTCTCGATCGAGTGCCGCGCTTTTGTATCCACGCGCGGACGACAGGATATACCACTTCAACGCCTCAACATCATTCTGCTGCACGCCATGGCCAAGTTCCAGATTTTTCCCCAGGTTGTATTGTGCGAGAGCGTGGCCCTGCTCCGCTGCCGCTTTATACCATTTGAGCGCCTCGACATGATCGACAGGCACGCCGCGGCCCTCGCTGTAAAGCGAGCCAAGATTGTTCTGGGAAGAGGCAAATCCCCGCTCGGCCGCCTTGCGATACCAGGTTGCCCCTGCGGCATCGTCATTCGCCACGCCTTCGCCCCGAACGTACATGTTGCCGAGGTTATGCTGCGCGGCGGGATGGCCCTGTTCCGCCGCCGCACGGAACCATTTCAACGCTTCGGTATCGTCCTTCGGCACGCCGAGCCCCTCATAATAAGCGACGGCGAGATTGAACTGGGCTGCGACATATCCCTTGTCAGCAGCCGCGCGAAACCATTTCAGCGCCTCCGCATCATTTTTCGGCACGCCGCGACCTTCGAGATACAGGACGCCGAGATTATGTTGGGCGACCGCGTCGCCCTGATCCGCCAGTGCGCGAAAATGCTGAATTGCGGTTGCGTAATCGCCTGCCTTGATCGCGGCTGCCGCGTCCTCGAACGGTCCGGCCTCGCTGGCGACTGGTCCCCAAAGGGACAGTGCGAGCGCGGTGACGATGGCTTTGCGAGATTGTTTCATGATGATCTCCGTGGCGGCCCAAAAATGGATGCATGGACATGCCGCACGCGAGACAAACTCTAGTCACATCGCGCGCGTAATTGAAACGGCCTCCTGAGGCCCGCGGTCGAAAATGCTTGACGTTTCCAGCCGCTGCAGTCCGATTACAGGCGCAATTTTCCTGGCGCGGGCGATCTCCTCCGGTCACGCCAGGATCAGTCGCGCAGTCCTGCGAGGCGCAGCGGCGCGGCCGAGTTGACAGCTTGCGATCCTCACACACGTACAGCTCTCGGCTCATGGTGGTATTGGACACAGGCGGCTGGCCATCCGAACGGCCGAGATCGACGCCGTCGGCGACAACGGCGCCAAACATGGCCGGAGCGCGTCCAGCATCGACGACGCCTCGAGGTCCAGACGGCCGTTCATCTTGTGGACGTTACATAACAGCGCAAAAACCTGCTACTTTTGAATTTGCGGATGTCGGATAATTGTTGTTTCTTGGGACGGGGGCCAAACCTGGAACCGGGAGTTAACCCATGAAGCGATTGTTGACGATTTTGATTGTTTCCACGGCGACAGGGGTTGCCCCGACGCTTGCACAACAGCCGGCTGCGCCGTCACCGACCGCGAATCCGGCTACTGCCGCATCTTTGGGTCAGCCTGGCCCCACTCCGACACCGTCTGGCGCGGCATTGCCGACGTCGGCGCAGACTCCGTCCCGCACGGCAATGCCGACGCCAACTCCGTCCGGCGCGGCAATGCCGACGCCGATGCAGACTCCGTCGCGCACGGCGTTGCCGACGCCAACTCCGTCTCGCACGGCAATGCCGACGCCGACCGGGGCCGGCACGGCATTGCCGATGCCGGCGCCGATACCGTCCGGCGCGGCTTCGCCGAAGTCGCTGTCAACGCCGTCGCCCGCGGTTCGATAGCTGCGCCGAGACGACCCGGTCGACCGGTATTCCTGTTCCACGCCCCATGAAATTTAGGGAGCAGGTCAGTCGCGGCGCAGGCTGTGGAGCATGTCAGCGGTGGTTCTATTCCTCGGTGATCAGACCCCCGCGGTCGATGCGCCCGAGGGCATGGATGGAGCGCCTGGCGATCGCCGGCGCTCCAGAACCACCGCCTCCGCCCCGGCTTCCCGCTCCCGCACAATCCGGATGTCCTGATCTTGCGTGAACCGCCTCGTGTTCGCCGTGTCGTCCCGAATGGGCCGGACGCTGATCGATGGCGAGAGCGTTTTTCACGAGCAGGCCATTTCCAAAAAAAACAGCGGCGCCTGCGGGCGCCGCTGAGATTTGTTGTCCGGGTTTGCTCGTTCGTTATTGAACTATGGCCCATGCATTCGAATGGGGCCCAAGACCCGCGGATCCGATGAGCGTCGTCCCGTTGAGGAACCATTGAGCGAGACTACCGTCAAGATTGCGCCAGAGGAAATCCGATCTGGCGTCGCCATTGAAGTCGCCGGTGTTGACGATGGACCAGGAAAGGGGAATCGCGCCAAAACCGCCGGATCCTATGACAGAGGACCCGTTCATGAGCCACAATGCCGTGCTCCCGTCCGTATAGCGCCAGACGATATCCATCCTGCCGTCGCCGTTGAAATCGCCCGTTTGTTCGATGGACCATGCCGGATCGACAGTTCCCAGGCCGGCGCTGCCCGCGAGCTGCACGCCGTTCATGAACCATTCGGCGACGGCGCCGTTGGTATGCCGCCAGAGAATGTCAGCCTTTCCGTCGCCATTGAGATCTCCGACGGAAACAATTTTCCAGTTGTTGTCGACGACCCCAAAGCTGGCGGATTGGATGAGGGTGAAGCCATTCATTCGCCACAAGCCCACGGTGCCGTCGGAATGACGCCACAGTATGTCGCTCTTGCCGTCACCGTCGAAGTCGCCGATGCCGACGATCGACCAGTTATTGTCGAGCCGGGTGATGGCGAAGGCCGCCAGGACGGTTGTGCCGCTCATGCGCCACAAAGCGACGTCGCCGTCCTTGGAGCGCCACAGGATATCTGTTTCGCTGGCGGAGAAGAAATGTCCCGTGCCGATGATCGCCCAGTCTCTCGGCACCGACCAGCCAGCGGCTCCAACAACCGTGGACCCGCTCAACTCCCACATGTAAGCGGTTCCATCTTCGAGATTCTGCCAGAGGAAATCCCCCTTTGAATCGTTGTTGAAGTCGATCGTCCTCGCCTTGGCGACGCGAACGACATCCACTGTCTTGTCTCCGCCGCAAACGCCGCTGGCGCAGACGTACATCTCCAGTTTCCGTTGCGGAACTCCGTAGGGGACGGTGAACCAGACGGACTGGGACTCGCCGGGAACCACGGAGCTCGAAGACGGGTTGAATATGGTCGGGCGATAGAAGCGGCCGTTGTCCCGATCGTACAGCCAGATGATCGGATAGTTGGTGAACGCGTTCACGTCGTCGCCATAATAGGCGCCTTGAGTCTTTCCGTTGAGCTGTGTGCCGAAAATCTGGTACGACTGTCCTGGAACCACGCTCACCGGCGCGGCGGTGACGACTGGCGAGTCCGCGGTGTAAAACTGCCAGGCCGAGGTGTAGTACCAGACATTTGGCCCATCGGTCGGGAGCGCCATCACATTGCCGTTCGGCAGCGCCAGAAAGTTCCACTGGTAAGACGTCTTGCCAGCGGAATCGCTGTTGTCGGCCACTTGCGTGATCACGTTTCCGGGAGTCATTTCGAAAAAGTGCGTGGGCGCCGCGAACGCCGCCGTGTTGGGACTTGCTGCGAACAGGATATTATTGTTCGGCAGGACGACCGCCGGCGCGTCTGCGAGTGTGTAGTTGACGCCGCCGACCGCTGGAACGTCGGGCCCGGCGGACCAGACGCCGCCTGAGTAGATTCCAATCGGAGTCGTGGACGTTCCGACGTTCGTCGTGCCGCCGAAAGCGACCACGCTGCCATCCCGACGCAAGGGCGCCGGCCCGATTTCGAAGGTGTGGCCAGCCTGACAATCCGCCAGAGTCGACACGGTGTTGCCCGCACTGCTCCAAGCGCCCGTCGCCGGATTGTAAAGCTCCGAATTCCTGCCGCAGGTTCCCGTGCCGACATAGGCGTCGACGACCAATACCTTGTTGTTCTGCAGCAGGGTGAGGCTTTCCTCGTCGTAGCTGTCGGCCTTGCCGGCGCCCGTCGAGCTCCAGGTCATCGTGACCGGGTCGAGCAAGGCGGCCTGTATCGCGATGACGTTGGCCTGCAGATAGGTTCCGTTGGCGAGCACGACCGACTGGTAGCCGATGTTCGCGAATCCAGACGGAGGCTGGACAACATCCCAGCTATCGTTCCATGGATTGTAGATCGAACCCTTATTGGTCCATGCCGAAGCGCAGTTGGTGTTGTATTCACCGCCTTCGACAATCACGCGACCGTCCGGCAGAACGGCGGAAGAGAAAAATCGCGGCGTGTGTCCGGCTGGCATCGAGGCGATCGGCGCCCACGCGCCAGCCGCATAATTGAAGTGGATGTCGGGCGTGAGCTTCCACCAGTTGCCGGTGCAGGACTGGTGGGCGATGACCGTGCCGTCTCCCAGCAACAGCGGATTGGACAGCGGCGGCGTGCCCGCGGGCATCGTCCCGCTGATCCAGGACCCGCTGGCAGGCGCTCCGCTTGGCGGAGGGAGTGGCGAACCAATCGCCGGAGGCGGAGAAAGCGTGAAAGTCTCGGTCGACAGCGGCGACGGGGTCGAGGTGACCGGCGGCAACTGCGACTGCAATTGTTGCAAGAGCGCGGGGTTGTCCCTGCCAAACTGATGCAGGGGCGGAGGCGGTCTCTGACCGATCAGAGGCGACGGCGCTGGCGCCGGCGCGGCCGGTTTCTGGGCCGCGACAGGCGGAATCCTCGATTGCGCGACGGCGCTCCCTCCGAGCGAGGACATCAGCGTTGCCGTGCATATCGTGGCCAAAGACAGTGAGCTGACCGTCCTGATTTTTGATGCCATGTACATTTCGTCCCCCTTGAGGACCGCGGGTCCCCGTTACCGAACCAAAGTTATTGCAAAATTACATAAGCCCTTACCGGGCTGATGCTTTCAAGGTATATGTACACGCTTTGAAAATCAATCCACCGCTCCAGTTGCAATTGCCATTGGCTGGATTGCATCCCGTTTTGACCGGATAGGCGGCATGGTCGTAAGCCGAACCGTAAGGGAGCTCCCCCCGGCTCAGCCGGGGTGACAGTGGACGTTTGATGTTTCGAGCAGTCCGCCGTCGAGATTTCCAATCGTGAGCCGCCAAGCACACGATGAGGAATATCGACGATGAACAAGTATTGGAATTCAAGTCACGCGCGGTGGGACTTGAAATACACGGTGTGTTCATTCCCAAAAGCCACAGGAAAGCGCCGTATGGCGAGCTGCGCCGTCACCTCGCGGAGGCGCTCAGGAAACTGGCTGCGCAGAAGAAGAGCCGGATCGAGGCGGGGCATTTGATGCCCGACCACGTGCCCATGATGATCGCGATCCCGCCGAAATATGCGGCGTCTCAGGTCGCGGGTCCTGTCAAGGGCAAGAGCGCGATCCATCCGGCTCGGGTTTACGCGGAACGCCGCCGCAATTTCGTGGGCAGCATTTCCGGGCTCGCGGATATTTCGTCTCGACCGTAGGGCGAGACGAGCAGGTGATCCGGGAATATATCCGCAATCAGGAACTCGAAGACGCCCGGATGGAGCAGTTAATCTGTGGGGGCGCGCGCCAGCGACCCCGCAGCCGCTATGAGCGGGTCACACCATAACACCCCGGCTTTGCCGGGGGAAACATACCGATTTTGGATGTTTTTGGACGCTGGCGAACAGCGATGTGGTCGGGGGCGGCGTCGAATTGGCTTCATAAGAAGTTGAAACTATTATCACTTAATGCGCGCAAAAAATATTTATACCAACAAAGATACCAACGATTTTGGGGATTATCCCCTTGAGGCAGGTAGACAGGAAATCCGCTAAAACAAACGAAATCGGTCGAAACTTCGAACGACAAAATAGGATCGCATTCCTCTAATTTATCCCCTTGACGCACGTATCCGCCTATGGCATAACCATGGCCATAGGAGATACGGACATGACGACTCGCAAGCGCAATCGCCCCTCGAAAGCCGGAACCAGCGAAAGCAACGTTCAGGCGTTTTCGGTTCGCGAGTTTTTCGAGACGTTCCCGAATGACGACGCCTGCCTCCAGCGCGTAATGGAAGTCCGCTACGGGCTGCGCCACGTTGTCAATCGGCGTTGAACTTTGACCCCTCATCGGCGTCCAAAGTTGACCCCCTTGCCGCGCGCGTCGCGCCGGAAGGAGGGCGGAGCCCGACTGGAGGCGCGATGCGCGCGGCGGCGGCGTGATCAG